>WLWD01003578.1_pt1 | contig 14817 bp, 16 predicted proteins | sample 6712731 | NCBI WGS metagenome assembly WLWD01 (sample SAMN12718690, study PRJNA576275) | sponge metagenome | isolation source: marine sponge | host: Mycale hentscheli | place: New Zealand: South Island, Marlborough, Capsize Point | collected 2014-11-01
TATATGTTATACTTTGAATACTGCAAAATATCACGAGTCTGTCGGGATTTATTGGGACGAGTGCCGCAGGCACGAGTGCCAATACCCCGATCAGACGAGTGATATTTCGCGTATTCAAGTATAACATATTTATCATGTACGCATGCGCAAACTTACTCTTAGCAACGACAATTTTTCTGTAGCTAAACCAGTAAGCTAACGTTGTTATGGCTGAAGATATTTTATTACAGGATTTTTTTGATGACGAAGTTCTTGAAATGATTGAGAAACAATCTGAATATCTACAGAAACTCCCTATAGAACCAACTGTTGCTAATCCAGTCTATACTAACGGACAAACGGAGGAAACTAAGCACGTAGAAGAAGCATCTTCTTCTGTGTGCTTGGACGATGAAGAGTTGGAAATGTTTGTGGACCAGCAAAAAAAATTGTAACACAGAAGAAAACAATATCCGACTTGAGGAAGTGGTACGGCTGGTGTGAATCTGTTGGTGAGTGTAGAAAAATAGGCAAAATTCCACCTACTGAATTAGACAGATTATTAGGACATTTCTTTTGCAAAGTAAGGAAGAGTGATGACTCGTTGTATGAACCTGATACTCTCACTTCTTTCAAAGAAGTTTGGATCGTCATTTGACCCAAGAATTACGAAAGCCTTATAGCATCATCCGTGACACTCGTTTTTCATCCTCTCAAGAAAAGTTTAAAGCAGCTCGTAAAATGCTTTAAAAAAAAAGGGAAAGGAAATAAGAGCAATGCTGCTGAACCATTGGAAATGGATGACATTGACTCGATGTGGACCAGTGGATCTTTGGGGGACTCCAGTCCAGAGGTACTACTCAATACTGTTTGGTTTTTACTCACGCTGCATATGGGGACGCGTGGAAGAGATGAACATTATAAATTTTACATATGGTGATTTTTGTATCCACTCTACACCAGATGGTTTCAAGTATGTTGAATTTACTGAAAGAGATACCAAGACACGTTCAGGTGAAACAAACGCAAGTCGCCAATTCAAACCCAAAATGTGGAACACCCCCAACAATATCTCTCGGTGTCCCTCACGTATTTTTGAAAACTTTCTTCAAAAGTGTCCAGTTGAAATGTGCAAATCGGAATCCCATTTTATCTGGCTGTGAACTACAATTACTCCAATGATGACATTTGGTACAAAAAACAGAAGATGGGGAAGGATAGAATCAATACAATAATGAAAAGGATGGCTGCAAGTGCTGGATTGTCTGGGGAAAAAACAAATCATTCAGCTCGAAAAACAATGGTTACATGTCTTACCAAGAATAGTGTACCAGAAGCACAGATAATCCAACTAACTGGGCTTAAAAATCTACAAAGTCTAAATAGCTATAAAAAAGCATCATTACAACAGCAAAAGGAAATGTCTCATGTCTTGAGCTCATACAAAAAGCCTGAAACTAATCCATCTTCTTCAATGGAGATTAACACGTAGAGTTAATATATAAGGCTAGGGCTAGGGCTTGTAGGTTAACCGGTGGAACAAGCACAGCAACGCAGTAGGGTTGGTAAAAGGTCGACAAGACAATGGGAAGAGAGTCATGCGCGGTAAGTAGGCACGGGACGACGAGGAAGTATGGATCACGTGCGGGGCGGCCCCACGAAAGGGCGCCATAGTTCAGGCCACGTGCAGTATTCAGTCAGCCAAGAGTTTTTCTAGCAAGCAGAGAGAAGGCGCACGAAAGCATTCTAGCGAAGCTTCATTCAATAAAAAGAACTAGCGATGAGCAGCGAGGAAACAAACTTGGATGTTCCAGAGTCGGCTTTAGACGAGATCGTCAGAAGGTTGGAGGCGAGGATAGACAGCAGGCGAAGGGAGTGTGAAGGGAGAAGTGAATCAGAGCTTGGTGAGCACTAGTTGGGGTAGGGCTTAATTAAGGGTGTCCTAGCTCAGCCTTTTTCCACCAGTGGGGCAACCAGGGTGTGATTTTTATGGCAGCGGGAGTATAAGGCCCAAGCCAAGTAGTAGTCAGGCAGGGGTAGAGAGAACTTCTGGTGAGCAGATAGCAAAAAAAAAAAAAAAAAAAAAAAAAAAAAAAAAAAAAAAAAAAAAAAAGGCAAAGCAAGAGGTTAGCTTACAGAAGTTGTACATCAAGGGGTATGAGAATCTAATTGAGCAGTGTAGACGTATCAGCGACTCTTTATTGTTAGAGCGGCTGGAAAGAAAATGGACTACCAACATTCCTATAGCTGTTCATCCCAGATGCAAAGCCCTTTTCTTGCAAAAGGAGCCTGATGTAGAAGAACAAGAGCACGAGCCACGCCCTCAACGTCAAATAGTGTCACAATCTGGCAGGTATGTGTATCAATTCCACACCCTCACATGTAGCATATAACGCAGTGTTGATTTGGCTAACTTATAGTCCTGATAATCATTTCAGACCAGGACCAGGGTCCTACACGATTTCCATACAGTGACAGATGTATCATCTGCAATGAGGACATCATTGCAGATGAAAGACAACCCACCAGACAGCAAACCATTCAACTATCACACTGAAGACATCGCTTCTGAGAATGGCAATTGCAAGAAAAGATACACGCCATGCCTTCCAAGCGTCCTTGTGGCAGATCTTGTAGCAGAAGAGGCTGTCTATCACACACAATGCTACCGCACACTATTCAATGTACCACCATGTAATGGAAGTAAAATAGACGTAGTATATTTTGTATATACCACTCCATTTTTTAGACGTCTGGAAGGCCTGTGGATAGTTCTAAGGAAAGTGCCTTTTACAAACTCTGCGAGTGGTTTGACAGTGAAATGGAGAGTGGTGTTTACACTGTAAGCCAATTGCACAAATAAATGAAGACATTAGCAGGCGATGACCTTCCAGTATATCAGGAAAGATATTTGAAACAAGCACTCGAGAAGCACTATGATAATAGTATATTCATTACTAATCAAGAACATAGGAAGAACATTGTCTGCTTCAGGAGTTGCACGGCAGATATCATCCGAGATTACCACAAGAAGATGGAAACAGGTATTGAGGATGAGAAAAAGAGAGCCATCATCAAAACGGCTGCTTCACTCATTATGAATGACATTAAGTGTCTTAACTTTGACAAAGAGGAATTTCCCTCGCTCATAGAAATGACACCCCATTATGAGCTACCAGAGTCTCTTCAACTGTTGTTAACATGTCTAATGCCACATTCATCAGTCAGGAAAAATGTTGCAGGGCAAAATACTATATCTTCACAACGCCCGAGATCATCCAAGATGCTTTGGAATGAGCGTATACCTTGATCATAAGTTTGGTTCAGACCAGCTGATTAACATTATGCACAAGATTGGCATATGTGAAAGTCCAAAAGAAACCACAGACTACAAGTCCACGTACATTGACTCAACAAATAACACACATGCAGCATCAATGGCAGTACTGGAGAAGCAGGTTGAGCAGCACATTGGTGACAATATGGATCATGATTTGATAACCTTGGATGGAAAGTCAGGTTTTCATGCCATGGGACTTATAAAAGTCACCACACCAGAAAATGCCAATCAACTTGAAATTGATAAGAACAGGAAGATGCAGCGAAAAAAAACCGTGAAGAACGAAATTCTGTCGAATATGGAAGGTCTGCAACAATACATGTCTCAACCAACAAATGCTCTACTGGAAACTAAGCTGACAAAGTAGGAACAACTTCTGCAAGAAGATCCATTCCAATAGAAGTAGCTGTTGGAGACTGGTACAATGGGTGGATAGAAGGAAGATCTGTTCATCCTAATTGTATGGGGTTTATGCACCAGAAATACGGTACAATGGATTAACACTGACATCTTCTATTGAGTTTCTGTGCATTATCAATGCAAATCCAAATGATATGCAGACAATATACATACACCACCACCAGGAGAGCTGTCAAAGGAACTCATGAATCCCCAGCAATCACAACATTGGACCATCCTCTGCTTATCAAGGCATCTCAAATTGTGAAAGAGCAAAAGTTAGAAGTTGTTGTGCAGCTTGGAGGATTCCACTTCCTGAAGAGTTTCCTTGGCTGCATTGGGTACATCATGGAAGACAGTGGTCTGGCAGAAGCTCTGAGTGGTCTATGGACCAAACACAGTCAAGCACATCCTAAAAGGTGCAGCATACTCAAAGGCCATGAGAGCACACTTCTTGACCAAACACATGATGGGTGGAGACTGCACCAATCTTGATGAGACACTCGAGAACTTGCAAAAAACAACAAGAACGGCGAAGTTGTGGGTTCTTTACCACCAATTCGTGAGAGGAGCGCAAGAGTTCATCTTGGCAGGGACATCTGAATGCGGTTGCAAAGATGCTTGGTATATTTGCAGCAGCTGGGCATGGCCAGTATGCCAAATTTGGACGGCTATACTTACAGGAGATGCTGAGACTACAAGAACGATATCCTCAGGATAGCATCATAAAAAGTATGCAATTACGTATCTGTTACATTGTGTGTGTTTTTCCAGGTTCACACAGCATTCATGGAGGCAAATCATACAACTCGTTACTCCAATGAGCAATTTTCCGGACGGTTTTCTGACCAGACAATCGAAGAAACCCTTATGCAGAAAGCAAAATCAAACGGTGGCTTAACAAGAGGAAGGATGCGTAACAAGAATTCTGTGATGGGTTGGCACATTGTCGCATCTCAAGCTTCTAGGATCTGACGGAGGAAATGACTGGTGGCAAGCGCAGTAAGAGGATTCACAAAGACCTTGCAGCAAAGCATATGGAAAATGAAAGCCAATGTGTCAAGTTACTTTTTGAATGGTTTTCGACCCACGACCCATTCACAGAGGTTAGTACGCACGTACTGAGAGTTTTGCAGACATCATTCTACATATAAATTGACATAGTGATCATAACAATGTTTCATTTCAGGTAGATGATCCCATGACCATTGCTTCACTGTCTAGTGGAGGGACAACCACCAACCAGTCAGCTGTCAACTGTGAAGATGCAGTGAGGATAGGAAAAGAGATGCAGAAGGATCTTGATGATGAGTCGCCTGTTAAAAGCATGAAGACATCAAACAAATGCAAAAATCTAGCTGCCCTTAAGAAGAAAGTGAAATTAGGAGACAAGAAGGTGTCCTAGTCTTCAGTAGGTTGATCATCATGGCTGAGCGGGATCAAGGGATCGAAGAAATACTCCACTTTGAACTGACACCTGTTCCAGCATCTCTCTTCACTATGGATCGTATGATGAGGAAACCCCAAAAGCATGAGTTTGGCAGAATGCTCAAAGCAACGACAACTAAGCTTGACTTGGCTATGAACAACAAAATGCATGTTGTTGACGGAGGATGGCTACTTCATCAGATAAAGTGGATCAGAGGAGCAACCATCAAGACCACAGTTACTGCCTATGTCAAGTATGTTGGAGTCCACTTCAAGGATTCTACTGTAGTCTTTTCATGGCTACAGGGAAGAAGCATCATTGCAAGATCATGAACATTTGCGGCAGATGGCTGGAAAGAAAGTTTCTCAAGACTTACTGAGTTACACCAGAATTGACCATATCATGTGACAGAGAAGTTTTCCTGGCAAATGAGAAGAACAAAGGAGCTCTAATCATGACAATGTCTGCAGAGATGGCAAACCAAAATATGTCTGGTATGTCAAGCAAAAGATGATGCTGACACAATCATTGTAAAGACTGCAATGGATTTGGTCACAAGTGCGAATCCCAACAAAAAAACTCAGACCTAAGATGCTTACTGGTTGTATTGCCCCAGACAATATTCTGAAAGGAATTTGTTGCAACTGCAAGTAAGGGGAGAGGCAGTGCCAAACCATGAAATGCAGCTGCATGAGAGCTGGCATGTCATGTGTGTCTGCATGCAGTGTGTGCTGTGGACACTGTAGCAATGGAGTGGATGTGGAGGAGGTTGACAGTGATGAGGAGGAAATGGACATTACATATAGTAAAAGTTATAATCAGATTCTTTGACATTGTGGGATATAAAAGACGTCATTTCAATGATACTTTTGACCTTTGACCTTATTTGGAAGTCAAGGTTTGGTCTTTTATGTCCAATTTTATTTTTTGGCTCCTCCTTGGGTAATTCCGTACATTTTGACGCCTGGATCACCCCCTGACATCTTCCATTGCTGAGATACAATTTAATATGCAATAGGCCAGGGTTAATGACCTTATAAGGTAAATTCCCCACCCCCTATTGCACCTAGCTTTTTTTTTTGGTAAATCTTGATATTCATACCTACACAAATCAGTTGAAACCAGCTAGTTTTAAATTTTTTCACAGATGAAATTTAAAATGGAGATACTAATAGATGACATTCTGATAATGTCGCGATCAGAGAACCAAGCGTTAACCTCGGGTTCATAGTCCACCCAGACAAATTGGAACTACGCCCACCCAGGACCTAGAGTTTCTGGGTGTGGTTGTAAACACAGTCAATATGACACTACAAGTGCCAGGGGAGACGTGACTTTTATTGCCAAGTGACAATAAAAGTCACGTGAGTGTCTCTGTCTATAATACTCCACACAATAGCTAGGAAGCTAGCCAAACACCATTGATGTGCGAGACATCATTTCTTTACATAATTCAGAATAGCATGCAACCATTGCATGGTCTGTGCCATTCTGAAATTATTAGATGAAAACTAAGACAAACTATTACAAATTGCTATTGAAGGACCAGAACTAGACAGTCATGATTTTGAAGAATCGTTTGACAGTTTAAAAGAAACTAGCATTTTCAGTTAATTGAGGTGGTCCTTCAATTGCAATACACATTAGTCTTCCAAAATTGGTGTCACTAATTCTAGACCCGAGACGATTTTTTATTAAATGGGTATGGTTTCAGCAAAATTGGGTGTGGTCAATCAAACGTGTGCCCCCCCCCCCGTGTGCCCCCCCCCCCCCCCCCCAGAAAAAAATCCTGTATGAAACCCTGTTTCATAAATACTTCCTCGTTCCTCTGTTTACAATGTCATTATTACTGCAGCTTCCACGCCATTGTACTGACTACCCCCATGTCAACCTACAGACAATACTGACTAAAATTAAGATTCTTTCTGTCGAATAAATAATTAATGCCGCTGCACTCGATAAACTTATACGCCATGAATTCTGTTCAAGTAAAGAATATGTAGCTGCTACCAAAGCTAACCCACGACTTATAGCTAAATGGATTCAACAAAGCTGCAGGAGAATCAATAACCCACTCATGTACAGATACTGGAATGGATGCCTCTGTCTTGCAGGAGTGAGTGGGATAAAGAGGATTAAGATAAGAAGAAAACAAGCTGAACCTTGCATACTGCATTATCAGTCACATGGACTATGACATTAAACCTAATACCTTTCTAATTTCTGTCATAGATAGATGACTCAATTGCTCGTAAACATGGTAAAGGGTTGATAAGAGAACATACACGTTGACTTGACTTTCTCCAGCCATAGTACAGAGTACAGTTATACAAAGAAAACAATCCATCACATACTTCTAGTAAGGACTAAAACTCAAGATCTTCTTCCCTGCCTATCTCTTTTCCAACCCCACCCTCTCCTCCCCCCCCCCTCTCCTCCGCCACCCTCTCCTCTCCCCCCCTCTCCTCCTCCCCCCCCTCCTCCCTCCTGCCTCCTCCCCCCCCCCGTCCCTCCGCCACTGTCCACTTCTCCCCCCCCCTCTCCTCTCCTCCTCCCCCCCCTCTCCTCCTCCCCTTCCCCCCCTTCTCCCCCCACCCTCGTCCGCCTCCTTCCCCCTCCCCCCCCGCCACGCCCTCTCTACCCCTCCTCTCCTCCCCTCCCACCCCACCTCCTCTCCTCCCCCACCCCCTCTCCTCCCTCAACTCACCAGTAAACCCTACTTTGTCCACCATGGGGTGAGTGGCTAAGGCTTGACCAAACGACCCCGGACCAGTCACCACGTTGAACACGCCCGCAGGGAGACCCGCCTCCGCACAGATCTCGGCAAACAGCAGTGCTGTGAGTCTTGTGTAGGAAGCCGGCTTCAATACCACCACATTACCCATTGCAAGGGCTGGACACACCTGTCAGGTAAAGGGTCGACACAAGGATGTTTTAATGACCGCAGCTAGCATATCTAACTCTAGTTCTTATCAGACTATACATACAATAGCTTCACTAATAGTGAATTTACGTTTCCACTCGGGAAAGAGGTCTTGTTTTTAACATAAAAAGCAAGTCCCAGCATTACACATGTGTACTGTGCATATACGCACATGTACACACGCACTCATACACACACACAATCGTACGCACATAAGCAGCTCCCTCCTACGTTAAGTACTGGGTGATTGACTGGCTTGCTTACTAATCCATAGAAGATACCGCTACTCTGTAAGATGAGTTTATTGTACCACTTATGTACAATAACTCATATGCCACACCTACCTATATACCATAATGTAAACGCACCCTCTCCACCACTGACTCCTCTCACCACTGACTCCTCCCACTACTGGCCCCTCCCACCACTCTATCCACTCACCTTCCAAGACAGCAACATGAGAGGGAAGTTCCACGGAACTATGGCACCCACCACTCCAATTGGTGCCCACCCTTTCATCTCCTCATCCATCAACTGCGCCCACCCTATGCAATAAACTCTCTTTAATCCGCCATACAATGCACGTATACACTTAAACATATACACACATAAATACAACCAGGAAAATACTTTTTTTTTTTGAGGCGATGAAATGTGAGCTTTCAAATTAGTAGAAAGAAATAATGATCACTAGAAACATTTTCTGTGCAGATTAATTCTCTGTATGTATATTATAGAATCGAGTGTTGCTTGGTCAGGTTGACTTGTACCAAACACTATCACAAAATAGCTGCAACTGCAATGATCAATGTCAAAAAAAAATTTAATTCCACACTTGAACAATTTGTTTCAGATTGTTTATGCATCTTCTGACATAGCGAAATGGCACCTTGACCCTACATATATAATTTCAAGAACATACATTTGAAGAACTGATGCTTATCAGGCATGATCAATATGTGACTTTTCATTTGATGCTAAACTTATCTGTAGCTGGTGATGCTATTCCAATGTGTGTATTTGTATTAGTAATTGAAATACTACATCTAAACAAGGACTTGTAGTTTGCATTTGAATTATTCAAAGAATGTGTATTTAAATGTTACGTATTGCGAGTATTTGAGCCCAACCCTAACACCAACACACTGTACACACACACATACGCACGCACGCGCACACATACGCACACACACATCCTCAGTGCTGACCCTACATACACAACACTAGCAAATCAAGAAGGCAGCATTAGTCAGTGTGCTCATAACTGGTAGAAAGGAATCTTCCAAAAACCAACACACAGATTAGTGCGTGAGAGATGAGATATTGATGGAAGTCATTGTTGGCATGACAACCACCCAGATGTAGTCACAGCATGTGTATACCAATACTGTCAATTTCCATTCTGTTCACACTTAATTCATTGTGACCAGAAAAAAAAGAACAGCACCAAATATATTGCAATTAAAAAAATTGGTGGCTGTCATTTGTATTATGTAAGTCAAAAAAAAATTTTTTTTAATTGAATCCGGTAATAAGAGGTAGCTGCCATTACAATGTTTAAAAAAAAAAAAAGAAAAAAAAAAAAAAGAAAGAAAAAAAAGAAGAAAAAGAAAGAAAAGGATACCACTCATACCCCACACGTGGAGTACTTGACAGAGTAGCCATCACAGGCATTGAAGTGCACAGTGAGTATTGTAATGTGTTGCATGTACATAGTTGCCAGTAATCTCAGTCACATCAATAACACACATGTATAATTCACCTCCCTACCTCAACTACGCTAGGTCTCAGCTACTCCACTGGTAGAATGTCTAGCCACAGCAAAGTAAACCTCTACTCTCTCTTTGACAACCCTCGTCCTTGACCACACCCCTTCCCCCTCCCCCTATGTGTTGGGGTACTGACCTGAGTGATGGTAGAAGTGTCGAGCCACTAGAGGAATGTCACAGTCTCTGCTCTCTCTGATAGACTTGCCATTATCCAGACTCTCCATCACTGCTATCAACCTGAACACACACACACACACACACACAACAAATTACCAGAGACGGAGAGTGGATGTATAACTGAAATGTTCAGGTAACCGAATACAAAAGAAAATGTATGATAAAAACACCAATGAAGGGGTGTGGTGAAGGGGTGTGGTCAAACAATTTTTCGTGCCTGCATGTACATACTACAATTAGATTTAGAATGTTCAGTTAACTGAAATGTTTGGATAATTGAAGTTCAGATAACTGACATTCTACTGTATACTATACTAGTGGTGTGCTTGAGCATGGCAGGTCTAGTGCAACGTACCGAGGTTACCGGCGGTAAAAGGGGAGTGGTCATCTGGGAGGAAATACCGACGCATGCGCGCGGGGGGGGGGGGAGATGGGAGACTTCGCGCGGTGGGCCTCAGTTAGAAATAACGAAGTGAACATGGAAGAGAAGAAAAAAGAGAAAAGCGCCAGGGCGCCGGGAAAGGCCACAGCAGAGGTCTGCATACCGGAGGTCCGGTGAAGAAGCGTAGAGAGGAGAGGCTGACGCTTAATGCAATCCCGGGAACAAGTGAGGAGGCTGAGTATGATGGGGAGTACCCAGCACCTTTGCCAGACTGGACCAAGATGGCACGAGATCTAAGCAAAGTATCAGCTATGTTAGAAAGAATGGAAGAGCTGGACAAGAAGTGGTCTGGTGCCAAGGAAAGGGGGACACCAGACGATGGTAGGTCCAGGCTTATGGGTAGTAAAAAAAAAAAGGGGGGGGGGGGGGGGGGCTCATTGTAGAGTCAGGGACATGGTGGGGGTGGTAGACTGGAAAGGCTAAGGCAAATGTTCCTGACGCTCACCTCCGTACTGATGGTAGTACGTGACAACCCGAGCTCAGAGGGCTTTGTGGAGGCGTCCAGTGGGCGAGTGGAGAGAATGGGTTGTTGTAAAAAGTATAGGGTAGAGAGGGAGAGAGAAAGGTACAAGTGACTTGATTAGGATGGGAAAATACAAGGGAAAAGGGTAGGCAATTAGGGGATGTGGTTATTGTGGGTGGTTGGATGAAAACGGGGAAGGAGCAAATGAGTGATAGTGGAGGGGAGAATAGACACGTGGATTAGGCAGGGAGGAGGACAGGCTTAGGGATGGTATTGATAAAGATGGAGGATGGTGGCATTAGGTGCACCAAGTAAGCAAACGGACACGCAAAGGGCATGCAACTTGGTCGGGGGGCCACCATGTAATCACGAGAGGTAGTGACAATAGTGGATTTGCTCAGGGAGGAGGGCACTGGACGGGTTGGGGGTGAAACATGCAATGGGCATGTAGACTCAACCGGGTGCCCTAAAGAAAAAGGGAGCAAATGGTGGTCACCGTAAGACACCAGTGGTGTCTGTAATGGTAGATGGATCGTGTAGGGGGCACGGTGAAAAAAAAAAAAAAAAAAAATCGTGTGAGAGACGCAACAAGTTGTTATAGACACAAGGGATCAGACATGTCTGCTGACCGGTGTCTGTAGGTGAAGGGGCCACGTTGGCCGAAAGAGCAAGGAAAGTAGGGGCGGTGCCATTGTCTGATGAGAAGGAGACAACACCGGACCCCTGCTCAAGAAGCTGTTGAACAGCATGTCAGGGGCAGTGGCAGATAAGAAGGAGGAGACCAAGGTACAGAAGACAGTGCACCTGGTAAAGAATTTGCAGCCACTGCCCAAGAAAATAGTGGAGGCAATACAGGATGGCATCTTCGTGGAGTATGCATGGTTTCCTGTGTTGGAAGAGGGTCCCTCTGAGGGGGACTGGAAGGAGAGCCCAGGAGAATGTAGTGAAAGCCCGGGGCAATCTAGTGGAAGAAAAAGGAAGGAGTGGAAGGAGGTGCCAGACTTGAACAAATGGAGCACCTGTCTCTCTCTCTTTCAGGCGGCCTGGGCCAAGCACAAGCCAGAAAAGTGGCTTCCATTGACTGCCTACAGGGAGATAATCTTTAAGTTGGCGAGACGCCACCCATGGGCCCAGGTTGTCAAGTATGACAGGCGCTTCCGTCACGAGGCGGCTGGAAGGGATGATGCCAAATGGGATGAAGAGAGAGTACCGCTCGTGGTGGACTTGCTCTGTAACTCATCTCAATCAAAGGGAGACGGAAAAATGAGTGGAAATGGAAATGGAACACTCCAGAAAAAGGGGGAGTGGAAGAAAAAGGAGGCCTGTTTCCGATTTAACAGGGCTAACGGAAACTGCCTTTATGGGCAAAACTGTAAATTTGCTCATGTGTTGCAATGCAGCAAGAATGTTGACAAGAAAACCGCATAAGGAGCCGGAGAATGGACTTTGATGTACTGTGAGAATTCTTTGTCACATTAATTCATTAGCTGTGTGTTGTGGCATGTCACTTTGTTATTCTCTATGATACATTGTTGATCAGTAGAAGGTGTTAGATTCCGGAGAAAGAGGGGAACAGGGGGAACTAGGCGGTATGTAGATAAGGAGGCTGGGCAAGATTAACTAGGGGAGTGGGGATGGGATAGAATAGGACACACACACTTACATACAAGGGAGGTCAACAGGCAGGATGAAAGTAAGGGCAGGGGGTGGTGGATAGGTAGACACATGTACACACAGGGTGGGTGGGGCAAGTAGTCTTAGGAAAGAAGGTGGCTTGGTGCAAGGGCAAAAGCTGATGGTTATGATATGCTTTTGCAGGGTACCGCTTCACAAGGCAGCTATTGGAGCTGGGAAGTGGTGTCACCCCTCCGGTGGAGGGTGTGGCAAGAGGAACTGAAGGAACATCCAGACACTGAGTGGGTGGAGTTCCTGGTCAGAGGGATAAGGGATGGCTTCCGGTTGGGCCGTGACCAAAGTAAAGTGGTGCTTGAGCGGAGAGGTGGAACGAGGTATGAAGCCACCCAGCACAGCGGGGTCATTGGCAACTACCTGGAGAAGGAGGTGTCTGAGACTCTTCTGTTCAACCAGGGATTAGCAGAGTCCACACGGAGGCGTTATGACTCCGTGTGGAAGAAGTATTCGACCTGGTGCAAGGATCTGGAGGAGGCACCGCTGCCGGTCACCGAAGAGAAGGCCGTAGGGTATGTTGTAACTCTTGCATGCGAAGGTGTGAAGCCAGCAACGGCAAAGTATCACCTGGCAGGTTTGAGGCAGGCCCACATCTAAGCTGGCCAGACCAAGATGGCTAGACTGTCCCAGACTAGAAGGGGGTTGGAGAGACTGGAGGCAGTGAATGGAGCCGGGAGACTGCAAAGGCATCCAGTGAGGTGGGGCCACATGCAGGCCATGATGTCTGTCTGGGAACCCATGGAGGAGAAAGGCCGCATGCTGTGGGTAGCAGCTTGCCTTTGTTTCTTTGGTTGCCTAAGCCCCGGAGTGAGGAGAGTTCGATGAGGGAGCCCATCTCACATGGAATGACATGGAGCTGGGCACCAGAGAGAAGAAGAACGTGATCAGGTCAGAATCAAGGAATCGAAGACTGACAGACTGAGGAAGGGAGCTTTCATATGGCTGGAGAGCACAGGGGAGAAGATATGTCCTGTGAAGGCCATGCTGAAGTACATGGTGGAGAGGAAGGCTGGCCAGGGGCCCTTCTTTATAGATAAAAACAAAGTAGGTCTAACGAGGAAGGGTTTCGTAAAAGAAGTGAAGGTCAGATCGAGGAATTTCTGGCCATAGTTTCAGGATTGAAGCAGCCACAGCGGCAGCTGCTGGAGGGGCATCCAACGAGGAGGTGAAAGCCCGTGCAGCCTGGAATGCAAGGGCTACATTAGGAGAGAGGTGGAGGAGCAAGCTGCTGCTGCCAGCAAGCTGTCTGCAACCATGGGAGCTGTCATGACGGGGGAGGACTAGACTTCTGGCTCGGGGCAAAGGCTATGTAAATATTAATGTAGGCATGTCAGTTCATTGATGTCAGAATCAGTTGTATGGGATGGGGAGGTACTGAGTTAAGGGTAGGAGCCCCCCCCCCCCCCCCCCCCTAAAGGGTAGTGGTCTAGCAAAAGGTGGAGTCAGGGGTGCAGCGGAGCAGTGGGGCTCTCCGAGTGGCTGTTGTTGGGGCGGTTGGTGGGGCGTGGCAGCAGCAAGGTGCGAGCTGCACAAAAACGAGCCTTGTACGCATCATGAAGGCCTCCATCGGAGGCGTGGCCGGGCCAAAGGTAAAGGCACGGCCACGCACGCGCGACACGAAGTATTGTTACTGTGTTAGAAATTAGCCTTAGTTCGCCTAATCCACACCGCAATTGCTTTAGGAATCTCGTATCCAGGTAGCAATGACGCGGGTGCTCAGTTTACTTGGTTTTTATACAATTCAAAATCGCTGCGCAGTACGTGCAAGAGTAAAAGGCGGGAGAAATGTTCTCGGCGCGACTACCATCGGTTTTGTGTAGTTTGCGCATGATCATTAGCTACTTAGCGGTTAGATTTGTCAACTGCTATCAGTATTGTTTTAATCATGGAACCGGAACTAATGGCAGAACATTTATTTAGGAGAAGAATTGTATCAGTTGTGATATATTGTGTTAGAATGGAAGACAGAATGAAGAGAAGACTGAGCAAGTGGCTCAGCAAATAAAAAAAAGTTTTAAACAATAAAGTGAGTAGATATATAGTATTAAAATTCTCATAATTTACTTCATTTTAATACAGAAAAAAAGAAGAAGAAAAAGAAATAGGTAAGTCATTATGATTTAACCTGTAGCTGTTATGATATGATGCACTTTTTTTGTAGACAGCAATACCAGTAGACAGCAATACCGTAATAGTTATTTAAAAAA
>WLWD01006321.1_pt1 | contig 14777 bp, 22 predicted proteins | sample 6712731 | NCBI WGS metagenome assembly WLWD01 (sample SAMN12718690, study PRJNA576275) | sponge metagenome | isolation source: marine sponge | host: Mycale hentscheli | place: New Zealand: South Island, Marlborough, Capsize Point | collected 2014-11-01
TGCAAGCAGTGGGATTGGTACAAGAACATAGCTAGTCACATGCAAGCAGTCAGATTAGTACAAGAACATAGCTAGTCACATGCAAGCAGTGGGATTGATACAGAACATGGCTAGTCACATGCAAGTAGTGGGATTGATACAGAACATAGCTAGTCACATGCAAGCAGTCAGATTAGTACAAGAACATAGCTAGTCACATGCAAGCAGTGGGATTAATACAGAACATAGCTAGTCACATGCAAGCAGTGGGATTGATACAGAACATGGCTAGTCACATGCAAGTAGTGGGATTGATACAGAACATAGCTAGTCACATGCAAGCAGTGGGATTTGATACAGAACATGGTCTGGTCAATGCAAGCATTTCAGATAGTACAAGAACATAGCTATCCCATGCAAGTCATTGGGATGAATATCAGAACATGGCTATCACATGCAAGCCGTGGGATTGTACAGAACCTAGCTAGTCACATGCAAGCATCAGATTAGTACAAAGAACATAGCTAGTCACATGCAAGCAGTCAGATTAGTACAAGAACATGGCTAGTCACATGCAAGCAGTGGGATTGATACAGAACATGGCTAGTCACATGCAAGCAGTGGGATTGATACAGAACATAGCTAGTCACATGCAAGCAGTGGGATTGATACAGAACATGGCTAGTCACATGCAAGCAGTGGGATTGGTACAGAACATGGCTAGTCACATGCAAGCAGTGGGATTGATACAGAACATGGCTAGTCACATGCAAGCAGTGGGATTGATACAGAACATGGCTAGTCACATGCAAGCAGTGGGATTGATACAGAACATGGCTAGTCACATGCAAGCAGTGGGATTGATACAGAACATGGCTAGTCACATGCAAGCAGTGGGATTGATACAGAACATAGCTAGTCACATGCAAGCAGTGGGATTGATACAGAACATGGCTGGTCACATGCAAGCAGTGGGATTGGTACAGAACATAGCTAGTCACATGCAAGCAGTGGGATTGATACAGAACATAGGTAGTCACATGCAAGCAGTGGGATTGATACAGAACATGGCTAGTCACATGCAAGCAGTGGGATTGATACAGAACATGGCTAGTCACATGCAAGCAGTGGGATTGATACAGAACATGGCTAGTCACATGCAAGCAGTGGGATTGATACAGAACATGGCTAGTCACATGCAAGCAGTGATTGGTCGGTTATGGTTATGTGAATCTGTTCAAGTAATTTCATTGGGTAAAGTGCACATTTGTTGCTAAGTTGTAGACTATATGGTCACTGATGTTTGTTTGTTTGTTTGCTTGTATCATGTTATAGCACTATGTTCTAATACAGTTAGATTAGGATATTGTGAATAGGCAGCGTTTAGGAATCCTTGGCCTCGAGTTGCGTCTTTTCTACACTCGGAGGCTACAACTCGAGGCCTCAGTTCAGCTGGTTCACGACATCCCAATCCAACTATTATGTACATGATGTGTGTACTATATGTGTATATATTGTGACTTCACTGGTAATAGTATTCTTTTTTTGTAGCATTCCAATTCTCCTCCCCCTCGAGCGTCGCCCCCTCCTCCTAGAGGATCCCCACCCCCTACTGCTCCCAAGACATCCAGGCCCCGCCCACCACCACCCACAGAGCAAGCTCACATGGGGTCGCTACGCCACCCACTGGGTAGTGCCGAGTCATCTGTTAGCAGAGGACAAGAGACTATCATCGGAGGGAACCCAGTAATAGGCCCCGCCCACACATCACAGGGAGGCGTGTCTCACAAGATACAGCAGTTGTTGAACACATTGAAGAGACCAAGAAAGAACAAGAAGCCAGTGGAGGACTACTATCAGGATGACGACACTCCAGGTAACTGTGTTGTTTTAATTTGTTTTTTGTTGTTCTTTGATGTTGTCTTTTTTCATTGTTTTTTGTTGTTTTTGTTGTTGTTTTCTCAGTTTAAATAATACATGTACACATGCGGAGTAAGGGGTGTTAAGACATGCGCACACACATGCCCATTAGTTAGAGGATGAACTGCTGACTCATCAATTTGCTGGTTGTCTGTCATTTATGAGCAGATGAGCCAACTCAATTGTTGGGTTGCCATGGTAACACATGTGCACGACCAGGCTGGCAGAATGGTTGTGTCTAATCTAATAAAGAGATGTTTGGTTGAGACGAGGGTATTTTATTAATTTATGTGAGTTGTGTTGGTCGTCAGTGGAAGGCAATACTTCCTTTACTTCTGTGAAAACAAATTTGCTATTGTATTTGGAATCTTGAAATACTGACTAGAAGAGTGTGGTTATTCAAGATGTTGTGTGTGTGTTTGTGTGTTAGCTTATGATATCTCTCAACTTAAACATAGCTAGTAACATACGAGCAATCTGATTGGTCCATTATGTGCATCTATTCAAGTAATTCATGCTCTGTGGGAGTAATCCAATGCTTGCTACTATTCTCTGGCTTTACCACACACCTTTTGTTTTTGTTTCTTTAAGTTTTAGCCTTTGCTAAACCAGTTAGATTAGGGTTTCATAAATAGGCAACGTTTTAATCCCTTGGCCTTGAGTAGTGGCATCTGAGCATAGCAGCGATGCTATACAACTCTAGTCCTCAAATTCATCCTAATCAACAATTATTTAGTTCATAATGGAGTATGGTGGACATGGCAACTGCTAGTATCCTGATAATGTAAATGTGTGTGTGTGTTGAATAGTGACTACAGAGGACCCCAATGCCCCCCACCCGGTAGGTCCGACCATGCAGCCTGCAGTGGGTGTGCCCTTGGAGAGTCGGCAGGATTGTCACCGTAATCTAGAAGCTACCATCCAGCACCACAGCACCACCATGGCTAAGTTGCCCGCCATCTCCGTGGTGGAGCCCAATGGGAAGGTCCAGGTCCAAGCAACTTACAGTACGTTATAGGGTCACCTACGTACGAGTAACTTAGTGGGTGTGGCTTAGGAATCTGAAAGATACTAAAGCTGGTTAGCAACTATGAAAAGTTATATAGTAGGAGCTGACCAGTAAGTGTTACGACGTGTTGGTAACTGTATTCATTTTGTTATGTTACTTTAACCTTTGAACTGTGTATCATATGTAAGCAGGTGGTGTTAACCATTGTAGCTTATTATACAGTTCATTTTGTTAGTGCAGTACTAGTGTGGGATTCAATGAATATGATTAATACTAATGGCTTACATTGCCATGGTACAGGTCTATGAATCTACTTGAGTTCATTCCCTGCAATGATGCTTTATGATGACTGTGTATTAGATAAGCTAGCGGCCAGGTCACAGAAGGTGGCCTACTACATGCTGCACAAGCTGGGAGGAGGGAAGCTGGTGCAGCCGGGAGACAGAGTGGCCCTCGTCTTCAGACCTGACGAGGCGGCGCAGTTTGTCATCGCTTTCTACGGCTGTATCTTCGCCGCCGTCATTCCAGTTGCCATAGAGCCACCCATTACCAAGGAGGTGAGGGGGAGGAGTTTGTAACAGATGAACTAAGAAGTCTTCATGAGGGGGCATAATGATGATGATGACTGTGATTATGCTATTGCTGACCATGTTACAGGACCCAGGAGGGCAGCAGGTGGGTTTTCTGCTGGGAAGTTTGAATATCACTGTGGCATTGACCAGCGAGACCACTGCCAGGGGGCTCCCCAAGGAGGAGGGGAAGGATCACATCGTCCACTTCAAGGGTTGGCCACGCCTTACCTGGTATGTCACGGAACACCTTCCGAAGCCCAGCAAAGACTGGTCCCCTCCCCCCAGACCTCAGCCAGACACGCCAGCTTACATCGAGGTGAGGAGAGTTGCCGCCAGCGTGGTCTGGTTATGGTCTCCTGGTCAGCTTAGTCAAGCCTTTATATAGAAAGTGTATCATACTGGTAATCGAGTGTGTCTGTGATATTATAACGGTTTGCCCAATTCTATCTGAAATATGAGAGAACAGCCATAATATAATACATTTTAATGATTACTTTAATTATTGTGTAACTTGAGTTTGTCTTGTTGCACTTCAATGCCACAAGACTCTTTCTTACTCAAGTTTGAAACAGTCAGGTTAAATTCATTTGGGTGGGTTCAATGTCAGTAAATACATCTGTAACTATTCTATACGGAGGTCAGTCTTTTGACTCCTTCTTTCCTCTTCCTTATGTCTGTCCATTTTGTAGTATTCATCAGTGAGAGATGGGTCAGCTCTGGGAGTGGTGGTGACGAGGTCGGCCATGCTCACTCACTGTCGCTCCCTCACTACTGCATGTCTCTACAGAGAAGGTAACTAACACAGATACATAGTGAAGGAGGGGCGGGGCATGTGGATTGTGAAAGAAACGTTTTTCAGCTAAATACATCGCACAAAACATTCACTAATTTTCACGATCCAAATTCTGTCACGTTTACAGTATCATGTATTGCACTTCTATATTGATACAAGGTTGTATGTGAGTTAGTCACCACTAGGGTATGTATGTGTGTTAGCATGTTAGATGACGTGTATATGTGTGTGTGTGTGAGTAGGAGAGACCATGGTATGTACGGAGGATCCCAAGAGATCCATCGGACTGTGACACTCTGTCATGTCTGCAGCCTACATGGGGATACATGTGGTGTTTGTCCCGTCCAGCGTCATGACAACACTGCCCACGGCCTGGCTGCACATGGTCAACAAGCACAAGGCGTCGTGTGTGATATCGTCCAGCCGTGCTCTGAGCGGCTGCATCTCTCTGGCGAACCACAAGGAGCTCAAGGATCTCAAGTTGGATGGAGTGAGGATGCTGCTACTGGATGATGGAGCTAATCTATGTATGTGTGTGTGTGAGCATGTGCAGATATACACAGGTTCATGTGGACTTGTATTTGTCAAAAGCGGGAAGAAAATTACTTTAGAGTCCTCAAGAATCTTTTGGTGAAGTATCCAACTAAACAGGATATGTAATCAGTGTGTGTGTGTTTGTGTGTGTGTGAAAAGACAAGTTTACAGAGGGAGCTGTGTAACTGTATGTGTATATATTATGGGGACATAGAAATAGATCCATTTGGTGAAGCCAGTATCTATATTCAGTTTCAAGGGAGGTCTAGGCTGTTAGGTTGCTTAGGTAACTCTGGTCTGAGCAGGCACAGTTGAATAGTGTATCTGAGCATATTTACCTGTCTGGTATGTCCCTCAGGGTCTCTGGCGTCCAGTGATCTGTTCTACGATGCCTTCCAGCACAAAGGTCTGTCCAGGGAAGCTCTGTGTCCGTGTGCTGGTTCTCCTGAAACTCTCACAGTTTCTGTTAGAAGGTGGGTGAGGAATGATATGATTCTAACTAGAAATGATTACCCTTTATCGATCACTTTAAAAAATCATAAAAATACAATATTAAGTGTGATATACGGTAATCAAAAAGACTCCTAAAAGACTGCTCTTTCTGACTGGTCAGTTAAAAATAGCAACAAACTTCATTTGCGGTGGACCTTTTACCGATTTTTCAGACTGTTCGATCAGAAGCTTATGGCTTCTTGTTTTACTACCTTCGAGGCTATCGAGCTTCTAGAGAACGGCGATTTTAGGTAAGAACAAAGTTAGGACTCATAGTTAGCTACCCATGCAGCCGTTTTCCTTAGGGTTAGAGCTGTACAAAGTGATGGTGAAGTGTCAGGGAAGCCTGTGTAATCAAGCAGTACTAAGTCCAGTAGGAATGGAAGTCTACCTCCTACAGATATTAGTAGGAAGGAATGGGGAATCTATAGTTGTAGAATACTTGCTAGGAGTATGAGAGCAGCAAGCAAGAGAAGGTATGATTCAGTTTTATTGGAATATTAGAAGTGACTGTCATACTGTTCTTGTTGAAACCACTTATTTATGTACCTGTATAAAGTTGGGTTTTATTATTCTATGACCTTATTGTATACATTATAATACTTTTTTCACATAATTGGGAAAGAAAAGAGAACAGATTGTTTTTCATCAAAATTGGTTTAAAAATTCAAACAACAAAGGAAAAACCACATGTAAAACCTTTTTATTACAAAAACAATAAAGTTATGGCTGGTAACATAATACACAACAGAGAGAGAGAGAGATTTAGGAGTGACACTAGACGCATGGCATAGTCCTATGCCATGCGTCTAGTGTCACTCCTAAATCTCTCTCTCTCTGAACTGTATGGGGTAAGTGGCATTTTATCTGGTAAAGGGTTCCTGGTTTATCTGAATGTTTTATCTTTCATTCCAGAGTGCAGCCTCTGGAAGAGAAGAATGAACAGCCATTGACCACAGGCTACTACGTGCGCAGCGGCTTGCTGGGGTTCGTGGGCACCGGAGGTCTTGTCTTCATCTGCGGCACTCTGGAAGGTCTGATCCCCATTAGTGGGCGGAGACACAACACAGAAGACCTGATTGCCACGGTGATGGCCGTGGAGCCTCACTCCTTCATCTACAAAGGAAGGATTGCTGTGTTCTCAGTAACGGTGCTGCGTGAGGAGAGGGTCGTGGTAGTGGCTGAACAGAAACCCAACTGTACCGACGAGGAAGCCTTCACTTGGATGAACAGCGTCGTCCCTGCCATCGAGAGCATCCACGGTGTCAACATCTACGGTATTGTGCTCACGTCTGCCGGCAGACTTCCCCGTGGAGCTAACGGACTGGTACAGGTTCACGAAACTAAGCAACACTTCCTGGAAGGTTCTCTACATCCAGTGAACCTACTCATGTGTCCCCACCAGTGCATCACTAACCTTCCTGTACCCAAACCTCACACCAGTAAGGGAAATATAGTCGATGTACATTTGATGCAGATAGATTGGGTCAGACTTGACGTGAGACGCTTTGAAGCTAAAAATAACTCTTCGCAAACTTCGTTAGTCGCCGTTAAAAAGCGGCTGTACGATTTAATTGCGTATGCGGAGTACGCCGTTGAGTGTACGGAAACGTTAAATTATATCGGAAGTGGAAATTCAATTTATGTTTTCTCGATTTCTAGTTCAATTGCTTTGCTGAATACAGCCCAGTTTCTCTGCACGTCGAAGGCTTTACCCTCCATTATTTTAGCACTAAGTTGAGATAAATTGTAGCTTTTTATTAGCATAAAGAACTCAAATTTTTTTTTATTTGCTCCATAAGGTCCCTTTTCCGAGACCCACTCACATATATATATATTTTTTTATTTTTTATTATTATTATTGTTTATTTATTTATTTATTTTGCCTCCAGGGCCATGCCTTCAAGTCCATCAACTGTGTCAACCTCCACAAGAGAGCTGAACGAGTCGGAGCCTTCATCGTTGACAAGCTACAACTGAACTCAGGCGACCATATTGCCCTCCTGTATCCAGCTGGAATAGAACTCATAGTTGCCTTCTACGGCTGCCTCTATGTGGGTGTGGTCCCTGTGGTGATCCGCCCACCCATGCTCTCAAACCTCCCAGCGAGCGTGCCTACAATGAAGCTGACTTTGGAAATCAGCAACTGCAGGGCCATCTTGACCTGCCACCCTGTGCTCCGAGTCCTGAAATCCAAAGAGGCGGGGCCTCTGGTAGATCTGAAGTCCCTCCCCCCCATCCTAGAAACAGATGATCTGTCCAAGAAGAAGCTGACCAAGCCTTACAAGGCACCCACAGCAGAGCTCATAGCTTACCTGGACTTCAGTGTGTCCACCACTGGGGTGCTCTCTGGAGTCAAGGTAGGAACTCTATCCCTTTACAAGGTTCCTGTAGTGTACCCTCAGAATATAGGACAGGTTTCTGTTCTATATTATATGGGAATAAGTTCATTTTAATCCTCAGAATCAGTGAATGAGATTTAAGTACATTTTGTTCTGATTCCAGATCTCTCATCGCGCAGTGATGGACATGTGTCGAGCTCACAAGCACATCTCAGAACTCTATCCCTCCAGAGACATCTTGCTCTGTCTGGATCCTTTCTCAGGATTTGGTCTGGTGCTCTGGATATTCGCTAGGTCAGTCTTGTACATGTTAGGCCACACCCACATCGATATGGCTTTGGGTGGGTGGGTGGTTTATATATTGGTGTTGTGAGCGTCTTGAGAGAGTATATATTTTAGTGTGTGTGTGTCCCTCCCTTAGAAGTTCTCAGACTGTGCAGCATGAAGTCAGCATATATAGTTTTGCATGATTACTGATCGTCATTCTGAGAAGTTCATACCATAATCAACGATACTGTCAGAGACAGATAGGACAACTACTATAACCCTCTCACACATGCACAGGGAAGGTTACAACTAAATGAAGAATACCAGAAGAGTGGACCACTATTAAATGCCTTATAGCAAACGTGTTGAGATGGAGCCATAATGTTACAGAGGATGTGTGTCTGTCACTAGTACTTATAAGACTAGGCTGTTCTTGTATTTTATCATTGATGGAGTTTGTTTGTATGTTTGTAGTGTGTATTCCGGTTACCACTCATTCATGATGAACCCTAACGAGGTGGAGCCGACGCCCGCAGTATGGCTCTACGTCATCAGCAGCAACAAGAGTAAATATCTCAAACTTCACTTTATCATTTAGTCACATGATCATTTGTCTATGTCACATGATCACTTGTCTGGTCACGTGATGGTGTGTCTAATCACGTGTTCACTTGTCTAGTCACGTGATCGCATCTCACTCTTATGTATACCATAGTCTTTACTTATGCTCCACCCACTGTGTGTATGTGTGTGCTTGTGTAGTTCGAGATGCCTACGTGTCGTACACTATCGTCGACAAGTGTTGCCAACAGCTGGGGAGTAACACGGACATATTGAAGACACGCGGCATCGACTTATCGTGTATTCGCACGTGTGTCGTCGTCACTGAAGAGAGACCTCGCACTTCTCTGCTCAACTCCTTCACTGCTTTGTTCTCACCTTTGGGTCTCACAAGCCACGCCCTCTCCACATCCTTTGGCTGTCGTGTGAACCCTATCATTTGTTTGCAGGTACATGTGTTTTGCTGGTGTTGATGCTAGTGTTGCAGTCTGTTAAGTAGGACACAGTTTCTTCATTTACTTTTAACTATTACTATGCAAGAGTAACAGAATGTATGTAAGCTTTTTCAGTAAAATGTCTTTTTCTGGAAAGGTTTTTACACGTACAATATAACGTGGAGGAGTGTATCTCCCTACATGATACATGTGTTGCGTGTCTCATGATACATGTGTTGCGTGTCTCACGATACATGTGTTGTGTGTCTCACGATACATGTGTTGCATTCATTCGGTGTATCATCCAGGGTCCCCAGCATCCTGAAGTGTCAAGTGTGTACGTCGACCAGCGAGCTCTGAGGATGGATCGTGTGGTTGTCCTGGAGAGAGGAGCGCCACATTCCATGTGTCTGGTAGAGGGCGGGAAGATGCTGCCCGACGTCAGAGTGGCAATCGTTCATCCGGACACGAAGGTCCCTTGTGCTCACACGGACCTGGAAGAGGTTAGCACGTGCAGGCACATTATTATTAAAGGGTGCACATCTATGGCAAATTGTGTTGACAACATGTGTGTGTGTGTGTATCTAAAATCAATGTAGTTAGTTTGGCTGAATTAGACATACATCTGATTGCAGACGACCATTTTTAACTGTAAATATTATATTTTCAGTAAAGCTGTTTTTATCGTTGTTGTTGTTGTTTAACTATGACTACTGCCCATGCCCAGATCTGGGTGAGTAGCCCTCACAATGGTATTGGTTACTACGGCCTGAGAGATGAAATCAGTGACACTCTCTCCAGGGAGCACTTCCAGGCCATCATGGAGGGAGCCAGGGACCCGTCTGTCACATACGCCCGCACCGGGTACCTCGGCTTCATGACCAAGGCGGACCGAGGGGACAGCTTGTTTGTGGTTGGTTCACTGGAGGAGGCCCTCAGCATCAGAGGGTTCAGATATCACCCGTCGGACGTGGAGGCTACAGTAGTGCGATGCCACAAGAGCGTTGTGGGCAGGTATGGATATACAACTAGTGGGGGAAACAGTAATGGAGGTAGAAGATGAAGCTTCTAATGGGAGGGAGATTTCAACTATGTGTAATAGTGTGGCTGGTAAAGTGAGGAGATGTATAATACACATGTACAGTGGAGTTACTAGGCGGGCTGATAAGTGAGGTGACATGTATGAGGAGGTAATTACTCTCTCCTTCTCTAGTGCTGTGTTCACATCTAACAACTTGCTGGTTGTCGTGGTGGAGCTGCGTGGAGAGGAGAAAGAAGCTTTAGACATTGTGCCAGTCATCACTACTGCTCTGCTGGAGGAGCAGCAGCTCATCACTGGCATCATAGTCGTGTTGGACCCGTCCACCATCCCAGTCAACTCACGCGGAGAGAAACAGAGAGTTCATCTCAGAGACTCATTCCTCTCTGATGAAGTGGATCCCATCTATGTAGCCTACAATTTGTAGCTTTAGGACACACCCACCCACCCACCCACCAGTGGAGCGTCACTATTTTACTGAATAAATTTAATTTGTTGTACGTACCAGGATGTTGTATCACCCTTTGTGTCATTGTATAGTGGTATTTATTTCTGTACAGTTTCAAATTTTTCTGTTGACTTGTGAATAGCAAGTACATTTATTATGTGGATCAAAGAGTGATACATGAATGGTTTCAAATTAGTACACATTTTTCTACATCTTGACTATACTTAGATTGTGACTTTAACAACCCTTTACTGTACCTGAAATACCAAAACTTAAAAATAGTTTCCCCATCAAATAGAAATTGGCTGTAGTCCAGGAGCAAATTTCGCAGCCAAACTCAATCCATGTAGACTAAACTTGGCTGCTTGTAGCCATCATGAAGAAAGTCCTTTTAATCTACATGGAAAGTTATGAATACTCAATCTATAAATTGTAGAGTATTGCACAAAGAACTAACAGCTATGTTGTGGGCTTGGCGTAATCTCAGACGTTGATTTTAATTCTGGTAAACGTATATTTGCTTTAATATAGAAATGGGATGATAGCTATGCAGAAATCATTAGGATAAGTAATTGTGACAATTACATGTCCAAAAGTTCTGTTTAATGATTTTTTAAATCGAGCAAAGTTAGATGTTTATAGAGGGAGTCAGGTGAGGAGCTACGCATACAACAATCCAAGTAGGCGGCAGCTGCTCACATGGTGAGCATAGCACAGGTGCAGTGTTAGAAGTATAGAGTTTACTAGAAGTGCACGTGCAAGATGGCAACCTCATGGCTCAGACAAGAATAAGCATGGCTAAACTTTATGCGTCACTGACTGAGGATCTTGCTTATAAAGATGAGTACTGCTTAATCTGAGGGACCTGCCATCCTTTCCAAAAGGCATCACACACATTCTATACGTGTGTCCTGTTAGGAGGATCATCCCACACTAGTGTTCTATCACAGGGTATATCATCCCACCCCACACTAGTGTTCTATCACAGGGTATATCATCCCACCCCACACTAGTGTTCTATCACAGGGTATATGATCCTGCACAAGCTTTATGTCACTTGCATGCCCTCTTGCAAAGAAAAAAAGACACCCCACGTTCGGGTAAGTTGGGTAATCACATGGGGCACTCCACTCCCTTGCAAGCTTTCAGCATTGGGACACTCCCCTCTGGCCACAAGTAGGCCATCCAAACACAATGCCCCACCCTATAGAGAGCATCGCTCCAGTTCATGGGAGGCCCATATATATACAGGGTCGATAACATAATATCGTTGTAAGGCACATCAACATTTGTTCAGCACGGGCACCTGGGAATGAGTCGACTACATGAGCCCTCCCATAGGACACGGCCAGTCACTCCATTATTCCAGCAGCTATACCAATGTTCACCCCAGCGAAAATGGCTGCCCAAAGACTGGACTTGCTCTGGAGCAGCGTCATCGTCATCCTCAGTGAAGACCATTCCAGCGGAGGCAAGCCACCCCTTGACCACTTCCAGACCCTACAACCCAGTGGTACCACTACAGGCTAGTAGCTGGGTAGTAAGATAGCTGGGTAAGGGGGAAATACTGTGTATAGGGAGGTAAGGGTAGTTCTGGGTTACTACTCGGAAGCAGCACACCTTACCCACAAAACCTCAGAGTTCCAACCCCATCATAAGGCAACAGCCCCAAACAGTAACTCTCAGCCAACCTGGACCAAGCTTTAGCGTGGTACATCACCAATGGTCAGAGGGACATATTCCGGATAAGTTTCCGTCATAGGGCACCACCAAAATCTTCCCAGAACAACCTGCTGTCAGCTTCAGCTGAGCAGCTCAACCTGAAGCAGTCAGGGATTTCAATTATGCCCAATTGTATAAGGTCTCCTATATTTTTCTTAACTGGGTCTCACCACTGTGGACAGAGCCTAAATGGCCTAGATAAGACAGGCACCACTGACACAGTGTTGATGCGGTGCAGGCCAGTCTTGAAGAGCCCAGTGTTGAGAGAGAAGACCCCCTAGAACTCATCCAATACTACCAGTACTCTGTTCTGCTGCTCTGGGAAGAGAACACGTGGCGCAAGTTTGGGTTTACAAGCCACAGAATCAGCATCCTCAGTTGCAACAACAATGTGATACACTGAGGCTTCCTCCTCCCTCCATGGCTTGAGGTTATTAATGTGAACAATCCGGTTTCTTCTTTGGGTTACCACAAACACCGATTTCATAATCAAGTTGACCAACACTTCTCATCACCACAAAAGGCCCACCCCAAGAATATGCCATTTTCCCATGCAACTCCGGGACTCTAAATAATACCTTGTTATCTGTTTCAAATGATCTCAAGTTAGAAGGATCACTACTAATGTACCCAGATTCCGTCCTTGATAATAGTTTCTCTTCCAAGTCTGACTGAATCACATCTAAACGTCTGTCCAATTTAGTCATCCAATTCCTCAATTATAATAATAGGAATTTTTCTCTTTTTAACAGACAATTATAATTATTTCAGCCGAGAATGACTGAATCCCCCAATTCCATACATTTTATTTCCTCACCAAACCACCCCTGGTACAACAACTCTAAGGGTCCATGCAATTCCGACCCATGAATAAGTTGATAGGGGGAGTAACCATCCCTGTTAGGCATATTGCATAATGCAAAAAGGCAGAACTTTAGTTGCTTTGGCCAGCCCAAACTGTCGGCAGTTCACTTCTTTAGCATCGGGTAAGGTGCCATGAAAATCTCTTTAAAGTGCTATGAAAATCTCTTTAAAGTGCCATTTGCCTGAGGATGGTAAGGAGAGGTTCTCATCTGATGAATATGCAGTGACTTGCACAGCTGCGATATCACCTTTCCCATGAATTGGGTGCCTTGGTCAGACAGAACTTCACGAAGGATACCAGTCTGGGACCAGATCTCAAGTAAGGCTTCACATACACCTTTTGCTGCCACATCCTTCAACGGCACTGTAAAAAGGGTACCTGCTAGCTACCCATACACTAGTCAGCAAATACTTGTAACCATCTCTGCTCCTGGCCAAAGGGCCAACCAAGTCAACAGCAAGCCTCTCATGAGGCACACAAAAGGGAGGGGCTTGTTGGTAAGGAGCCTTGCCAGGTGAATATTTGTTGACTTCCTGACAGCTAGCACAATTATTTACATGTCTTACAATGTCCTTGTATACACCTGGCCAGGTAAAGTAATGGCCACACCCAGGTGCCCCACCTTGTCATGAGCAAGCAACAGCACTTGATGCTTGAAAGGGAATGGAACCACAACTCTAGATCCTTCAACATCATTAGTGTCAACAAAAGAATGAACAATAATTCCATCCCTCCAAACATACATGCCAGACTTATTGTCTGCAAGTGACCTGATGTGAGCCAATGAATGATCTGTTTGGGTGGCCTCCATGAGTGCATGAGTAACATGGGGATCGGCAGCAGGAATAGGCAGGAATTCATTCTCACATGCTGATGTTGTTAACAAATCAGCCACTCCATCTTGATCCAACTGAGAAGCCAAATCCTCACCAACAACATCTGTGGTCATCACACAAGGGTCAGCAAAACCTCATCTGACTGCGAAGAATCCATTTCTAACTCCACCATCTGCTCATCGGCCTCTGACTCAACTTCTACCTCATCTTGAAAAGATGTTAGTGGAGTGGCTGTCGCTCCATCTTCCACCTGCTGCTGGGCTGTGACTTCCTCCTGCTGCTGGGCTGTGACATCCTCCTGCTGCTGGGCTGTGACATCCTCCTGCTGCTGGGCTGTGACATCCTCCTGCTGCTGGGCTGTGACATCCTCCTGCTGCTGGGCTGACATCCTCCTGCTGCTGGGCTGTGACATCCTCCTGCTGATGGGCTGTGACATCCTCCTGCTGCTGGGCTGTGACATCCTCCTGCTGCTGGGCTGTGACACCCTCCTGCTGCTGGGCTGTGACTTCCTCCTGCTGCTGGGCTGTGACTTCCTCCTGCTGCTGGGCTGTGACATCCTCCTGCTGCTGGGCTGTGACATCCTCCTGCTGCTGGGCTGTGACATCCTCCTGCTGCTGGGCTGTGACATCCTCCTGCTGCTGGGCTGTGACATCCTCCTGCTGCTGGGCTGTGACAACCTCCTGCTGCCTCCTTTTTCATTCCAACAGTCGAGTCTCAGCAGCTGTAAACAAATCAAGTCAAACAGGAAAACTCATGTATAGATCCAAAAGCACTTTGTTTGTAAACCCTGGCTCTACAGCCACAATCTTGTTTCCAAACAAATGGAATCACTGGTATAATTACCCTCACTCACCAAGTTGTACTCTCAGCTCCTGTATCAATGAAGACTATTGCCTCCTTACCGTTTACTGTACCATGAATAGCATTTTGACAATCAGGGCTGTGTTTAACCACTATCTTCTTA
>WLWD01004712.1_pt1 | contig 14774 bp, 10 predicted proteins | sample 6712731 | NCBI WGS metagenome assembly WLWD01 (sample SAMN12718690, study PRJNA576275) | sponge metagenome | isolation source: marine sponge | host: Mycale hentscheli | place: New Zealand: South Island, Marlborough, Capsize Point | collected 2014-11-01
TACCTGCCTTTACACAGCTTTTTCAGATACTTCTGTATAAGCAAGTATTTAGGGTGAAATGCATTGTTTTTCAAGCCCAATGTCTGGACTGAATGACACCTTCTAAAACTACAGGTGAACAGGATTTAACACATTAACTACAGGCAAACTAAATGGATGTAGCATTTAAAAATCGCGCCTACGCAGACAATCAAACATACCCTTTACCTAATTGGCGAGCGAGCGTAGCGAGCGAGACACTTACAGGGGTAAAAATGAAAAAATCGGGGATGTTTGTTTATTTATATATATGGACGTATGTATGTCATTTTGTACTTTGACCCTCCGTATTTTTGTGTTCGCTCCGTGTTCGCTTCGTGTTCGACCCCGTTCCAAACTTCACTAAACAGAATCCTCCGGTTTAGTGACCATTACCCGTATCACCTTAGAAATTGAATTGTTTACGGCTTTGAATTGTTTTGCGAGTGCAGTTAAAACTCAAAATCTTATGGGAGCTCCATTTCTATTCGAGTTAGTGGCGGTGGTAAATTAATGTGCTCACAGTTATAAGCCCTACTCAACAGTATTTACTTAAAAATGCATTGTCCACTAGACGAACCACGAAGGTAAGTCTTGCGTAGGTATGTTCAGTTGTGTGAAAGTATTGTGCGTTACAACTACTATTAAGGATATCACAAAGAAAATTTTAAATAACGTGATTTGATTTTGTTGCTTCTTTTTCAATTCAAACTGTTGCGGTATGACATTGAAACCCCTTTACCTCATACGTAATTTAAAAACTCGATTTTATTTTAATAGCTTGAGTGTTAGTTGTTAAAATCAAATTTAACAATAGTGTAGTTTAAGGCTCGCTCGCCATTTGTGCTCAAGCACACCACTAGTAAGTTTTTTTTTGGTGTTTTTTTTTTTCAATTCTAAAACGGATGTTCTGTTACCTTTATCCGTGTTTCTTTCTCCCTGCTCCTAGCCGTAACAGGAAAGCCTTTTGTGCAGGATGAACACTCACTGCCCCAATAACCAAACCCCCACGACGACTGCTCCCGCTGCTGTCCTCCTCCTCCTGACGGACGACACAATTCAAATAAACAATATCCATTCTCATTGGTCAAATTTTTTGGCGCCGGGCGGCGGGTGCTGAATTTTTTGTCAGCTTTACTCCGAAAGCTATCACACAATAATTGAATAACTTTCATAGTTATTGGACGGTCTTTAGGATCATTTCTCAAGTGGGTGGAATTACTTGGGTTAATAGCAATCGGTGAGAAACAATAATTAAGAATTAAAAGACTACCTACAAGATCGAAGTCCACTTCTAAACAGGTGAAAATCAAAAACTTTAGTTCTTTCACTTTCTGCTGAATGTTGTTGATAAGTTCACTGAAGAGATCTGCAACATTTCCTTGCCTTTCCGCATCACCTTCAGCCATATTTACTTGCTTTTCAACATCACCTATAGCTGAAGCTGAGCACTCCATATCTTTTTTATCCCGGAATTTCTCACTCACAATAACTTGTATAATATAATTGTTTTGATTATTGCTACAGTAATCATCCATTTCACCCTCTATTGACTGTGTGCTTTGATCATTGTTGTTGTAATAAGTTATGTCATCATCTGTCGACTGTATCTCAGGTTGCTGTGAGTAGTTCTCAATGAAGATATTCTTATACTTTCGTAACCTGGCTTCAGAAATATTAAAGGTTTTCTTACTATAAGTAGTAGAACAAATATTTTCAATTTTGTTAAAGAAAAGGTTATTATCTCTGATTGCATCCATTTCAAATTTTTCAAAAAGAAAAGTGAAGAATGGCTCCAATTCCAGTGACCTCAGAAATGAAAGTAGCTATTGCCAGTTAATTTTTTGTTTATTCAGGTTGTAAATGAAGTTTATTACCAGATATAGATTCTTGTGCCACAGCCAAGTATTCCAACACACCTGTTGCTTTCCCAAAATTAGTAACTCCAGCAAATTAGTGTTGAATCTGTAGTCAATTGATCCTGAGCCACAGCAAGAGGCAAGAGTGATTATTGGGATAATCTCTTGCCAGTTATAGCTATACTTGATGATGTATCAAATTATTTGAACTTTGCTAGTTTATTCTGAAAGCAACAAGAACATCTATTATACAATAGACTTAGCAATTGAATAACATTAATTTACTGTGTGCATGTGTTAGTCATGTGAAGCCTCACACAAGTAATGCTAGATATTTGTAAAATTTAAATACATACAACCCTTTCTAATCAAATACCAAAATTCCAACTCCTAGGATCTTCATCAGTTGGAAACAGTAAAAATAATGAAACTGATAACAAAACAAATTATTCATGTAAAGCTCCAATATTAATAAATATGTCATTCTAACACAGAAGACATAGTAAAAATGAGTCTCTTTATGTTGATATTATTATACTTTATTTTTGTTTTGTATTTTTGTTGGTTGTTGTTTTTTAGTTGTTTTTTTTGTTTTGCTTTTTTTTTTTGTTTTGTTTCACTGGGTTTTAGCATAGCTATATTTACATTATTTAGCAAACAACAAAAGATCCCTAGTTTACAATAGAAATCTAAAGCTGAAATAATATTCGCAGTATATTATTGTTCAAAAGGTTCAGTAAGTTCTCTTCTCTTTCTCTGTATCCCAATGCAGGTTTCAGTAAATGTGGCATGACGTGTCATGCTCTTGCATCAAGAACGATGTGTCGTGCTCTTGCATCAAGAACGACGTGTCATGCTCTTGCATCAAGAACGACGTGTCATGCTCTTGCATCAAGAACAACGTGTCATGCTCTTGCATCAAGAACTATGTAAGTCCATTCTTCCAAACATCATAAACTGCTGGTTAAACGAAGGTACATCTCCTGCTGTACCTGCAGTATAACAGGAGATGTGATTAAAGGAAGATTAAAAAAAAAAACTTCACGAGCTAATGAGTAATTATACTGCACTAGGGAGAGAAAAAAATCAAGGTAGTGAATTTCAACGATATATGTATAAACTGGATTCGTTTTTAATACACTAATAGCTTATGCAGTGTACTAAATCTCACGCACATTAGCTACGCCGATAAACTAGGCCATAAGCCCGTAAGCTAACCCAGTAAGCTAAACTGTAAGCTTGGCCAACAAGCTGCAGATAAGCTAAGCCTGTAAACTAGGCCGAAAAACTATGACTGTAAGCGAGGCCAATAAGCTAATACTGTAAGCTAGGTCAATAAGCAAAGCTTGTAAGCTAGGTCGTAAGCTAGGTCAACAAGCACTCTTCAGCTACGATCTGCGCGCTTCGTTTGAATAATACTACCTTATTACCTGCTGAAAATACTACCTTATACCTGCTGAAAATACTACCTTATACCTGCTGAAAAGTACACTATATTCAGATGCACTCACCTCAATAATGACGATTTCAGTCTTCCGCTCCACGGCAGTAGACTGTTTATTGCAGTGAAATTTGTCCTTATATACATGGTACTCTCGTCCTAAACTAATTAAACACGCGCACATATATTCATGGTTCTGGTCGTAGTGCAAGAACAAAGGAAATGGAGTTTGACTGTGGGGCATAGCTCTGCTCTGTGTTTTCTTGTGTCTAAAGAGAAAATAAGCTTTAAAAAGTATATATCTTGTTCTACACCAGAAAGATAGAAGTTTTACTGGTATTTTATCAGAGGTATTGGCTTCAGCAAAGGAAGTAAAATTATAACTGATCATAACTAACGGGTGTACGTAGCTTTGCAGTTACAATGTTAATTAAAAGGGAGTAGTTGCTTGCAGATTACAATGTCCCGAGTTGTTTGTGTTTCCTGTTGGACTTCCTGATTCTATGGGAACTACTGCTAATATACCTATTGGTTACAGGCTGTTGAAAAATACAACACATATGATGAACAGATAAACACTTGCACATTTATAACTAAAGGGTGTTAATAAAAAGACAATGAATAAAACTAAAAAGTAATTAAGTCACAAAGTAGCTAAAGTCCTCGGCAAAAAGCAGGGGCAATTTATAATCTCATTCCACCACTGCATCTTCTGGGATTGAGTCTGGAATAAGGCACATAAGCATAAATGCAAAGTATATTATGTATGTATATCCAACTTACTATTTTCATTTTCTGACTCACTGTCAGAAATGTTTTTCCTTGTTTTGCAGTTACAATAATTTAGTATATCATAAATACATGAATCACTATGACATATCACTAATTATTTTAGTCTAATTTGGTTGCAGATTGCTATGTCCCAAATTAATAAGAAATAAATAACTTAATATATTAAAAGGTATTCTGATGCTAAAATGGTCTGGTTTTTCCCTCAAACAATGCTGTTAGCTTGACTGAGCAGCACACCCACAGTATTAAGACAAACACGTGTATGGCTTCCTTGCAAACAAAAAAATATATATTATATTGAATGCCCACGCGCAAGCACCATTTTAATGAGGTGACCATTTGAAAGCAATTGTACGCGCTTCTATTACTTCCGGTACGAGTGGCTACGAGACTAATAAAAGTACATATCAAGAATACCAGTATCATGTTTTTATCCACAAGCTTGATGATTCTAACTAATCCACTGAGCTCTAAAGAGAGCCCAAGTAGGACTTTCTATAATTCCATCAGGGTCATCACACACTGATGAAATTGTCCCCCTTGAAAAAAAATTGAAAGCAATACTATTGCTTCTTACCATCTAGCTCAATGGTTAATGTGATCTTGCCATCTCCACTCACAGCTATCTTTTTGCAATGAATATCTTGGGACTAACTTTATATTGTCAACTTTCAACTTCAAGAAACAAGTGCTGAGGCAAGCAACCATGTGTTGATCTCAGCAGCATTTACCAGTGTCAATTTCATTTAATGAATAAGATTAATTTGAAAGTTCCACTCCCCCCCCCTTTCACCCACCCACGCCAAATCAAATCTTAAATTAATTTTTTAAAATTTTAAACGAGGTAGGAGCAGTTTACATTTTAATGCCGAAGTGTACGTTTATATGAGAAATAAAAAGCATATGTTCCTGTCACTGACTCAACAAAACTTGAATGTGTGTGTGTGTGTGGGGGGGGGGGGGGGGGGGGGTGGTTAAAAAAAGAACAAAGAGCTCTAAACGCAGTGGCTTCAAAATAAATTTCTTCGCTAATTTGTAATTCAGCAGCTTTTTTATACTGTGTAAGGATGTGAGGAAATATATGATGATAAAGCTTGTCCAATGTCACATGAGAAAAATTAGACCGGAAACATGACAGGTAGTTATAAGGCTATGGTATGCAAACGTCATCCATAGTAACTCAAATTTCAAATTTGGGTCAACCCATTGTTCTGAACTATATTAGGAAGCAGGATGTTCAGTCAGAGTGACTAAATTTAAAGCAGTAATTATGGCTATATAAGTACACATGTCTCGCACATTGATTTGTCAAGAAAGAATTTGGTTTTATTAGGTTGTAAATAAATACTGTGCACGCAATACTGTGCAGCGATTAAATTTATACATTATGAAGAATTTATTTGTGCCTTACTTTTATGAACTGTGTTGCTTCAATCGGATTGGTCTCATTTCAACTCCTCTCACCATAGCTAGTTTAAGAGAGCATTTTAATATTATTAGTGTTCTGTCATTTTTGCACAAAAGCTGCATACTATAAATTAATAATATACGGTAGGGCAAAATTTTGTGGCATTTTGTAATTGGCGAGCGAGCATAGCAAAGTGAGACAGTTTTGGTGTATTAAATCAAGCCAATTTTCAGCATATTATACATGCATGTTTGTAGATGAACAAACGTAAAAGTTCGTATGTATTATGTACATTGTGTAATATTGATAAAACATGTGATAGAGTTATTAAATTAGCAAATCAATCCAGTAATTTTGTTGTCTTACATGTTGGTATGCTTGTCGCTACACTTTGGCAAACAGAAAAATGTCAGAAGTTAGAGATTTACTGGATATACTGTTTAACAAGACTTAAAAGATTAAGTGCCATTAAGGTTACGGCATCAGCATGCTATCAAAGAGAGGATATACTTCAATTTTCATGTGTTTTGCTAAGCAATATAATTGAACTTCATTAGGTTGAGAAACTTCAGAGTTAATATTCTAGTTGATTAGCTCATTATATTGACTGTTTGGCTTAGAGAAGTGGGAGGAGGGAGAGTCATGCTGTGTGAAGAATTACACCTGAGTTGCCCTTATTAGACTTTGACGGCTACAAGTTTGCAGGGATGGGGTTGGGGGTGGGGATGGGGATGGGGATGGGGATGGGGGTGGGAGGGGGTTACCTTTGGTGATGGATATGGCTTAATAGGTCAACTGATTGCCCTTAATTATTAAAATGCCAGTGCACCATTGATTTTTGCTGAGCCACAAATTCCTATTATGAAATTCTTAACCACACATTAAAGTACATAAATGTGTGTTTTGAGTACACGTGCTTAAAGAAACACATTTATGTACTTTACTGTGTGGTTTTAAGAATTTTCATGTGTGCTCAAAACACACAAGCTATATGGGCACAACTTCCAGCACATCTACAAGTGGCACAAACCAGATAAACATTTTAAAGCGGAATACTGGGTAGGTGTATATTTTTCCAAAGAAGTGTTACAGCACAATACCCCGAATGAACATTAATATAACCTGCATACAAATAATTATGACCCACATACAATTACAACTCTCGCCATATGGCTTCAAGGTCAAGAGCTCCTTCAACTAGATATGGTAGGACAAACTACACATGTTGCTACATTCACCCTCTATGAGACTGACAACAGATATCCATAATCAGGAGAATTTTTTACATCATTGACTTTAGCTGCTATTATATATAGTCTAATGTTATTTCTTCAAGCATGAATTTACATTATTTTCTGTTGTTGTTGTTGTTATTTTGTTTAATTATATATATTATACCAAAATAATACCTTCAACATTTTTCTGAGAGACTAATGCTGCTTCATATTTTAATCAATTGTTATGGGAAAAGAAGAAGAGAACAAGACAAACATGGTGGCACACACGGTACATGTAGGTTGTACGACATGTCTGTGTCACATGTGCATTTTAGAAATACTTCCAATAGAAAGCGAAAAAGCAATTGAGATCTAAATTTTGCTCCTTGCCTTAATGTCGTAATCATTACAATAATAATCACAATAATAATAATAATTATTATTATTATTACTTTTTTATTAACAATAACAATATTAATTGTTGTTGTTATTACTACTATTATTATTATTACTACTACTACTACTATTATTATTACTACTACTATTATTACTACTACTATTATTATTATTATTATTATTATTATTATTACTACTACTACTAATTCTTTATTTTCCCAATAGACTGATGTCATGGAAGGAAAAAGAAGGGAAATTACTTGTTATTAGTAACATCCACGACATTAAATGAAGCTTCAGATGCAATTGATATGACTCATTGAGAAAGTCATAACACATGTTGAGTCCACCTATCATGTGATCGTGTTTACAACTGCATTGGGAATTACTAACGTCAGTTTTTCTCAAAATGATAGAATGGACGGTAATGACATACGTTGTGCTCAGGTAAATAACCCATTCCAACATGTAATAAATATAGTTTCTAATAGTCTCAGAATAAGGGAAACCTAAGACGCACAAGCTCTGTGTACACAGAGCATTAGCTAAAACATTTTTGGCAACAGGGGACATATCAACAATTAAATGTCTATGGCAACATAATGGAAAGCACTCAGTTATATATACATGGTTAGACAAACTATAGCTGGCACAGCTTCAAAATACTGTACATAATTGTGATTGTTTCTAGTCATGTGACTTTTGTGGCCAAAAAAAAGAGTTATGCCAAAGTAATTATAAGCAGATAGGAGTTTATTTGTGAGTGTTTATGTGTTGTATGAGGTACTATATCTATGTAGCTATGTAATTATTGCTGCTGAGAATACATGTACATATTGGATATGATGATAGTGCTAATTTAAATCAAAGTCACAACATTTCTGGTAAGCCTCACCAGGTTGCTATAACTACTGGGGTAATGAGTTTGCAATTCAGCAATTCAGTCATGAGATAACACTATGTGATAACGTGAATTATCTCATGGGTCATGTACCTAAACTAACATTGTGAAGATATCTAGCTCTAGCAGGAATAAATATTATATATATTTTATAGGCAAATAAAAATTATAATGAAACCATAATTGTTTTACAAACATGTTTTCAGTTTGACTTGGTCAAAATTCCATGGCAAAATAGTTTGCCTAAACTTTGAACCTTGGTGGGGGGATTCCCCGGTTTGATGAACAATAATTCATAAGGAAGCCAACATGATTGCTATTATTATATTACACATTAAGTTGGTTGCTATATGTTGCATATGTGTTGGTTGCTGTTAGAGATGCTTGTTGCTATGTTACACAAGTTGGTTGTTATGTTGCACATGCTACATGCAGCTGCTAGGTAACGCACACGCTGGTTGCTATGTCACACACATGCCCAGCATTATTGATACCGTGCATTCTATAACTGCAAAAGCCAAACATTTATCTTGTGATGTTCCATGATTGTTAGCTCTATGAAAATAGTTACAATACAAAAACACTAACCCATTAATACCTTGCAAGTTGAGCAATTAAATCATATGGATGGGGGGGGGGGGGGGGGGGGGGGGGGGGGGGGGGGGGGGGGGGAAGAGAGGAGGTTATATGATGAACAGTTAATTGGCTCTCCTCTACTACCCCTCCCTTCCCTCCTCCCCTTCCCTACCCCCACATAAGAGGGACCACTTACCTATCCACCTATGTGCATTTGTGAGTTCACAGCATATACCATAGCTGCATTGAATATGCTTCCTATTAATATTTATTCATTTAGTTAATTAACTATGAAAGTCTTTTTTTACCAAATTGCATGACCACAATATGATGTAACCATGATCTTAAGGGGAAATACCGATTGCATATAATAATCAATTTTTAATGAGCCATGTGACATTGAATCTTGTTAACCCTGAGCACATGGTCGGAAGTACACTATAAGTGTCAATGTTTTATTACATCATGTGCATGTGACGTGACTACCACAGGCAACAAGCTGTAACCTACTGCAGTCTTCTAAACATTTACCGTGAAAATACTTTAAGCTGCAATGGATCATGGATCTACATATAATATGTGATAAATTGATCATGTGATGGATCATGTGAGGGATCATGTGATGGATCATGTGAGGGATCATGTGATGGATCATGTGAGGGATCATGTGAGGGATCATGTGAGGGACGGTATGCTGAATGTATCAATGAATATGGCATTTTTAAACATGTGGAATAATAGCTAGAGTGGTACACAATAAGGAGATATTGTGAACACTCTTAGTATGGGTACAAGTGACTAAAAGGACCCGATGACAGGCCCAGACTGCACGTGAAAACAGGAATTTAGCTAGCAATGTGTACATATATGTACTTTGCAACCAACCAAACTATTCGTAGGTATATTGATGAATACTAGATAATCACATGATTTTTCAATTACTCATTATAATTCAGTGTGAGAAAACTAACATATATGCTTCTTCATAATAATTTAGTACAAATGATATATTATTTTAGATCCCGTTGCTATATTGTTACTAGGTGTACTAACTTGGTAAGTGTGCACTATTTTTTGCCTTTAGCCATTTCTGCGAAAATGCTGATAAACAAAGTTGCTAATGGAAATTGGGCATACGTAAACGGGATCTAAAATAGTTAATTATTACAAAAATATTTCTTAATTTATAAGCACAGAAGAAATTAATAGCACATCCATAATTATTTTCCATTCAAAATAAGTTGACACTAATGTGTGTGTGTGTATGTGTGTGTTTCAAGTCATACCTCCTCGTGGTGCCTGGGGGGTAACGCTAACATGACTGGTTGGCGCAGCTTTAGTGATCACTGTAGTATTTGTACTGATTCTGTCAGTTGCTAAGTGAAAGGCTGTGTTTAAAATACTGCAGTAGTTTGCAAGCCAGTGGTTGGAGGAGAAGTTGCAGGACAGGACTCGAGGATGTGACTGAGGCTAGAGTGGCAGAGGATGAGAGGAGAAGAAGGACACGTGTGGAAGACAGTATTGAGAACAGTGGTAGCAGTACAGCTACAGATAAGCCATATCAGTGTAGTGTGTGTGGTGTGAGAGAGCATTCAGACGAAGCAAGACATTGATAGACACAGATGTGTCACCACTCGTCAGAAACATTAATAACTGTGGTTTAGTCTGTCACTTGTGGCAGAGAAGCATCATCCGATGGGTGGCAGGTCTGTGTATGTGTGTGTGTGTGTGTGTGTGTGTGTGTGTGTGTGTGTGTGTGTGTGTGTGTGTGTGTGTGTGTGTGTGTGTGTGTGTGTGTGTGTGTGTGTGTGTGTGTGTGTGTGTGTGTGTGTGTGTGTGTGTGTGTGTGTGTGTGTACCTGATGTTGAAATTGCATCTTTTGTAATAGCAGCACACCTCTTTTATGTTCAAGGGTATCAGGTGCAGATGTGCTAGCAGTCACAGACATCCCAAGGACAGTAGGTGTGGTCATAGACAACTCTTAAAACACATAATGAACACAGTGGGTGGAACCCATAAGTATGCATACCACCACTCACTATATGGCCTCTCAGTCCTATGGCCTCAGTCCTATGGCCTCTCCTAATCTGCCAAAAAAAAAAGAAGTTATAGTGACAATTTCAGCTAAAGCATTTACTTAGGGAGAGAGCCAGTGTATGAATATGTTTGTTGGACACATACACTTCTTGTGTGGTAAATGAAATTCATAGCTAGTTTGAATAGTCCACAGACATTCACATAGGCTTCTTTTAGCCTAGAGAGCTATGACTTAATGTTGGCTGTTGTCAGCTATGTAACAGAGAGTTTGGCCTATGATAATATAAGAGGACTATTGCTTGTAAGTAGCATTATAATGGAGTCAGGAGGACATATTGAGGAAGGAAGAGAAGAAACAATTAGAGTCTATAATCATTCATTGAAGTGTATCCTAAAGCTAATTGTCCAATTCATTAAATAACTGACATACTTGGAATTGACTAGGGAAAGCCCCCAGTCACCCAAGCATCTGATTAAATCATTTGGGAATGATTATTGTATATTGCGAAATAAGTTTTCTCTCCTTTATAGTAAAATTGTATTTATACTACAAATGCATCTTTTTTTATAAGTCCTAGTTTAAATTAGTTCATAAAACAAGAGGAGGTAACTACACTTTATGTTTATTGGCATGTAATATTATTGCTTGGTGGACTGACACCCTTGGAGAATTATTAACTAATCTTTGCGATTATGACATCTGAACATCCGAATTTTTTTTTTTAATTTCTAAAAATTCCAACTGCCAGAGTATTGTGTTTGATATTGTGGATAAATCATTCCTAGCCCTGATATGAGAGAAGGAGGGGCCATATAGGCACTCAGAGTGTGAATATTTTTGTTGTTTTTCTTTTTTAAAAAACACATAATAGTACGTGTTATGATAATAACACGTACTACTACAAATTCCAACTGTTTATTGTGAAATCAGGAGGAAATGCTGACTGTGGAAGACTACAGAGTGAATTAATGATTTGTTTGTCATCTATGAGTATATGAATAACATTGAACTTTTATTAAAGTGCATTCTTTTCTTTATTTCCCTGAAAGTACTCTGACCTTTTACAAATGTGTGTATGGCTAAACTTCCTCTCAATGAGTTTAATCGAGTTCATTATCATTACTCCCCCCCCCCCCCTCCCCCCCACCACCCCTCACCCCTCACCCCAGCACAAAAGGAATATAAATGAAGAGTATGCACATTTGAACACATGCAATTAAAAAAAAGTAAGAAAAAACAACTTACACATTTAGCTAGTTGTTCTAGGTCAGGTCCTAGGTAAGCTAGCATACTGAACTTACAGACATTGATTTTGTATTTTAGCTATAATCATAAACTATGTGGCTACATGGTGGTGATGATGATGATGATGATGATGATGATACAGTATTTTATTGCTATATTATGATTTCAGTGATTGTTCATTGAATTCCGTCCTTATTCTCCGTAATATATATATATATATTATAATATATTATGAGTCAGAGTGATATATATATATATAGGACTGATTACATGAGGCAGAGGCTAGTGAAAATAAAGCCTGAGAGTGAAATATCTAGCCATATCACTCCACCTGTGTAATAAGTGGTTTATATTCCATACTATACCATATCTTCCATACTATACCATATCTTCATTACCTTAGTTTACCCAAGTGGTATCAAGTTAGCAGTAGAAAGTCCCCCCCCCCCCCTCCCCTCCCTCTCTCTCTCTCTCCCCTCCCAGCTGTTATTTTAGTAGCTGCTCTAACCTGGTTAGGTAGGCTCATCCAGGATAATAGCTATAGTAGTAAAACCCCTGAAAATTGATAAGCTAGGCTGGTTGCTACAGCTATTAGGGCAATGGGCTTGCTCAATACTGCCATGAGATAACACTATGAGTTATCTCACTGGGTCACATACCTAAAGATAACATTATTAAGATATCTAGCTTGGAATATATATATATTATATTATAATTTATACCATGATTGCTGGGTAACACCCATGGATTAAAAGTGATATTTTCCCGGTGATTTTTCCTGGGGCTATGATATTTTCCCGGTGTCAAGCGAATTCTTCCGTGTTTCCGGCCCAAAATTAAAATTCAATTAAAATTCAATTGAAGCCAGCCAGAAAGTTTACTTTAGCAAGTTTACTTTTGCAAGTTTGCTTTAGCATTGTAGCTGCCAGCTGTTATCTCCAGATCTAACTCTACCTGGGCTGCTCAGCAGTAAGCAGTAAAGCAGCTAGCTGTGGTAAATTCCTGGTATGAGAGCGGCAGGAGAGTTATATGTGGTAGGGCTGGTCCCATATAGGTGGATATGAGAGAGTAGTAGTAGCAGCAACTATGGTATAAAACAGTTGTGCCATGGCAACATCGGGGTTATGGAATATCACCGCCCTTATCCCTGGGGCTTCGCCCTCAGGATCAGAAACGGTTATATTCCATAACCCCTCGTTGGCCATGGCATAACTATTACATATATAATACTTATAGCAGAGTCAGAGTACAATATGGGAAAATATTTTACGAGCACGCAAAATATTTTCACGAGCCAAAGGCGAGTGAAAATGTGGCATGAGAGTAAAATATCATTCCCATATTGTACGACGAGTGTGATAAGTGATTTATTGCTTCTTTGAAATTTTTCTCAACCGGTTACAATACAATTTTCATTGATTTTACTCGCTACTCGCGCGCTAACAAGGAGCGTACAATATAAACCGTACAATATGGGAGAATACAGAACGCTCGCGTGATGCGGAAATATTCAAGTAAAAATATCAAAGCTGCAATAAATTATATTATATTATAATATATATATATTCCAAGCTAGATATCTTCACAATGATATCTTTAGGTACATGACCCTTGAAATAACTCAAGATATTTCACGTACTATTGAGGCAAGCTCATTACACTAGTAGTTATAATAGCAACCGGGCTAAACTTTTCAATTTTCTTGGTTTTTACAGAAACCACTTATTACAGAGTGGTACGGCTAGATATTTCACTCTCAGGCTTTATTTTCACTCTGCCTCTGGCTCTTGAAAATAAATTAGCCTGCTCATAAATATTACACTCTACTCATGTAATATATATAGCAGCTCTCATGGACATGTAAGGGTTAAAATTGTGTTTCTATGCAAAGACAGTAGAATGTTGTATTTTCTAGTTATTTGCAAGTCAGAAATTCTCCACAACATAAACACTGCTATGTGGTCTATGAGTCTGAGCTAGTCCCCTCAGTAATTGAATATAATTTATTATATTGATGCTGTTTGATGGTGTCATACCATAGCCAAATAAATTCTGGTCTCATACTATTAATATTTTAAGATAGAAATACCAATTACAAAATCCTCTTCACTACAAACTGGAAGTGGGTTAGAAGATGATGTAAGTCTTTTCCCATAGAAAAGTGTTGCCACATTTCCTGTGGAGGAAGTTAAATCAATCTTACATACATATAGTAATCATTCAAGCATGGCCCATGCAGCACTACATGCATGCAGAATCTGAGTGGTTGATGAAGTGATACAATTTAAAACTGCTGGATCATTGTAAAGGTATTGGATGAGGCCCAGCTTTGTGACACATGAATAAGGCTATCATTGGACTCAAATAAGTATCACGAATCAATGGTATTTGTGAACTCTCATGCCAACTTGTCTGATAGCTTCATTTAACTGCATTTAACATCACACTTAATCATCACTATGCATTCACTTCATCTCTGATTTCTATTCCCCAACCTATGAAATATTGCTTGAACTTCCTCAAAATTATTGACACTGCTTATTTCTTAAAATGACAGTTAGTAAATTAAGTTCAAATTTCTCTGGATTTCCTGCAGTTAAAAAAAAAGAAGATAATTCAGAATATCTATGGACATTACAAGTTAAAATTGACAAGTTAGTTGAGAACTCTTTCTTCCTTCTTTCTTCTCTTTTTCTTTCTTCTTTTTTTTTTTTTTTTTAATTGAGGTGTATTGCCAGAGGAGAGATATAAGTTTGCATTTGATTAAATCCATCTATATTCTGATCCTAAGCACTTTTACGGCTGTTGCCAAGTTGAAATATGAATTTTTGATATGGGCATGAGATTGAGGGGAAAGGGGGGGGGGGGGGGGGGGGGGGGGAG
>WLWD01004253.1_pt1 | contig 14760 bp, 5 predicted proteins | sample 6712731 | NCBI WGS metagenome assembly WLWD01 (sample SAMN12718690, study PRJNA576275) | sponge metagenome | isolation source: marine sponge | host: Mycale hentscheli | place: New Zealand: South Island, Marlborough, Capsize Point | collected 2014-11-01
CAGCAAATTACCAACCGACCAACTATAACAATCCACACGACTTACCACATTTACTTCGAGACACTAAAAAATACTTACACTTCTGAAGAATAGAACTATGAATACATGTATTAGTTTGTAGTATTAAAGGAATCAGTTGCTGATGGGCTCTATATCTGCACAGTCTAAATACACTAATACTATTAATATTTTAGAGATTTAATTATTGCCTAATCACAATTGTTATTGTCATTATGGTTGTTGTATTTATTATTATTATCATTGGTGAGAATTTAGACGTTTGAAAAAAAGTATTTTATTGTGTTGAAAGAAAATATTAGTTTTCATATTAATTTTCATCTGGCTTTGGGCATAGAACTACTTTTTATGTATGAATTCTGGGTTACCATGGTTATTACTTTGCAAAATTGTAGTTTCATTTTTATAGAACCACTAAGAAATTGTTGGCTCTCTGTGGGTCATACTTTTGAAATTGCTGTTGATTTTTTTACTTTTTTGAGTTTTTGTTTGGTTGTTCTCGTTGTTTTTTTTTTATAATGGTGACACACTGACAAATTTACAGCGAGGAATACATTGGATTAATTTAGGTCTAGAAACAATATTATTTTAAACCAGAGCTGTTAGGTACAGCTCTATTCACAATTTCTTTCTCAGCTTTCTTTTGCTCATTAGTTTTATTGTCTCTTTTTTCACACCTTTTTTCAAACTGTATATATTATTTTCCTTCATTCTCATTCCAATGGGCAACCCAAGCAGCCATGACCGCTATTGCACATCACCTATTCATCAAAAGTCAACCACAAGGTTGTCAGATTGGTTAAGATAAGGTGTTTGTGGGTGTTTAATCTGTGTCAATTTATCCCATTTCTATCAAATATTATAAGTAAACAAAACAAAACAAAAGATTTAAAATAAAATAATCAACAAATAGCTAGATATTGACCAGACTGAATTAATGAAATTTTATTGAAATTTTATAACATGTGTGCTTATTATTTCCAACTCAAGGCCAAGGGTAGAGGGTATAATTTGAAAACAACAACAACAACAATTGGCAGAGGAAGACCTGCAGGCAAAACACCAAAATCAGTGATGAAATACATTTAGTCTATAGCACCACCAAATTCACTGCAGGATAATGAGATGCCACAGTTTTTGTCCTCATCTACATGCCAAAGCTGCTTAGTATTCTTTACTGCCTGGTAGTATTTCAGCCAGTAGATATCCTGCACGCACACAGTATGTTCCACTTGCTGCAGTAGGTCTATCCAAGCAGATTCACTACAGTGTCCCTCCTGTAGTAATCACATACTAAGTAGCATAAAAATTCATCCTCCTTCATCACAGTCTCTGCAGTCTACCTGGAAGGCAGCCAAGACCAGGAATGCTGCTTCACAACTTGGTGCTGAAGTGAAAGCAATCTCCTAAATAGAAAGACAGAACTTTCTCCACCAAGTACATTTGCCAATCACAATACCAACGATAGATGCATTAGCCATAATCGCACATCTGGCAATGCCGTGGAATAATTTTTAAGGGCATGAGGAGGTAATGAATGCTATGAAATGACTTCTTATTACTGGATATATGTACACAAGATTTGCACATGTAAATAGTTCAAGTTATTTCACATATCCATAGCCAGTACACTTCAACAGAGGAAGATTATTACGGAAATCACAGGGGACAAATTAATTGCAGACAAATGTGCCTTTAGCTTCTGCAACAATGGTAGTGAGATAGTGACAGATGTTCTGTTTGTGTATCACCCCAACATCTTTGCTACTATAGCTGAATTAACTAGTTGTTGGCTTGTGTTTTTTAGTTTCAATTCTTGTATACTTCGATGTGATATAGTGTTTAGTTTCTAATTAACACATAAAATATAATTTGATAAGGTCTAGTGTCTAGTGTTGGTTTTTTATAATGATACCACCAGCAGCAGCAGCAGCAGTGATAATGAAAATAATATTTCTGATGTCTGAGCCTTAACTTTAGCTATTTATAATCATTCGTACACCTCCATTATAACTTGCTTTAATATTTAGTTAACAATAGCTTACAATAGTTCCACTTTCTACTCACACAATTGATTACATCCAGAGTTCTCACTTATCTAACGCAGTTGAGCTATGAGTGTCCTCATATGTCATGACATATAAACATTATATTGATTGAATGCAAACTTTACATGCCTCACAATGTTGACGTCACATCCAAGATTGAGCACAAATCTGATGTGAAGATCTCACCAGACCCTTTCCTTGCACCACGTCCACATATTATAATGAGAAGGTACAGCGTCATGTATGCCAGACTACGTGTGCTACTGGTAGTGTCCTTCAGTTCATCTGCCTAGAGGAACTGATCTTGTACTGAACTACCCATGCTCCCATTAGTGAGCAACCAACTCCAAGCACCATTGGGAATGTGCCACCACTTCAGCTATAGGGACCCACCATTTCTAAAGTCACTACAGCCAACTCATGCCTCATTTAGTTCAGTTTCATATTTTTGGTTTACTACTAGGCTCTTTTTAGAGTGCTGCACATATTAAAAGATTTATGGATCTTTATTCTACTAATTTAACTTGTGAGAATCCTCTGTTAGTGACCATTCCACCTGTAGCAATGAAGTTAGCTCAGAGTACAAAGAAAAAGATAATTAAATACATAACTAAACCATTACATTTGGAGTTCCATGCTTCAGTTACTGTTGACAGGGCATTCTTAATGACATTTCATCACAACACATTCTCTTTCACCAATCATGGAAATACTGTGGCTCAGTCACTGCAATGGTTGTTGTTTCACTTTATTTACTAAGTCTTCAAATATGTTGTCATTACCCCAATGACGTTATAACAGTGTGGTGATCATTGTTGCAGATAATCTAAACTGCAACATTAAACACATTACATAAAACTAGGAACTCTCTTCAACTCGACATCATGAATGATGAGCATGTAACAGATGAGAAAAGCTGGCCATCACCATAAAAATGCACTCAACAAGTGATTGACTATGTTTATCATTAAGCCAAGTCATGGGTGTGTCTGGTCTAGTATGTAATAGTCTGCTACAATATTGTATGGGATATTCTAGTAATCCATCATCCATGACTTCATAATGATTATAACATACTGATGATTCCTAATAAGGATGACACAATCACAACATGGAAGTTTAATTTCAGTTGACTGGATATTTATTTTGTAGAGGAGATGGGCAGGGAGCAGGTGAGATGGATCAAATTATAGTACAAATTGTTATAATCACATATTTGACTATTAATCGTATAATTGTTTTAAGAGAGAGTCTGTGTGTGTACAGAAGGGAGGCACACACGAAGAGTGATGTTTGTGTGCATGTGTTCTTGTGTGAGGAATAATAATAGTTATAGTGAGGTTAGCTTATAGGTCATTCTGCTCTAGAGATAATCTTTCCAATGGATTCATTCCAGCAAGCCAAGTTATGGTAAGTAAATGTACAAGATGCACTTGAATCTCTAATGTCCCAGAATTTTAACTTTTTCCAAGTCCTGCAAACTATCCTATTTGTCATGGAAAAATGTCAGCTAGCTGAAATTATGTCGCTTTTGGCGAATTATTATCATTTTGAAAATTATTTACATCAAATGTGTAATTTATATACTCCCCTGTTGATCTCAAACTGCCTGAATTCACCAAAAAATACTAAATGGTGTTAATATAATACCTTTGCTAACACACTCAAGTTATAAACAGCATTCAATATTTTCCTGTATACAAGGGTTTTATTATAGCCAAACTTGAGAGAAGTTAAATCAACATTTTTGAAATTTCAGTGGGATTTCTCACTTCCATTAAATTGATAATAATTTTGTGACAAATGTAACCATGAAGATCATATTAATTTTAAGGGGCAAAAAAACTGTTTCAAGGGAGAGAAATGCAACCTAGCAAATACATGTTTCACATCGGACTCCCAATATATTAAAATTTCTGAGCAATGTTGCCATTGTAATATATATTGTTATAACTTTACTTCAGTAGTGTGGTGCTCTTCATTCTTATTTATTCACTGTAGTCCTGAAGTTAATTTTACACATACATGGACATAAATACACAACATTCAGTTTGAATAAATTGAACATGACAAGTGTTAATTAGTGATGATATAAAATAATTCATTTTTCCATGCATTAGATTGAAGGTCAATGAAACATTTTCATGTGTGGACGCAACTGCTACAGAGAGAGAGAGAGAGCAGCAAACTATAAACATAGTGACATCTGAACATAGTTTTGTTTGTTTTATGTGTAATCTCTGTTGCTAGGCACAGAGTGAAGGCAATATTAAACTGTTATCACTGGATTGTGGGCAGCATGCCCTGGAGTGTGGAAATACAAGGAGTAAACCATCTCTCTAAGCCCCACCAGTTTTGATCACATTAATTACTTGTTAATGCTACCATTTCACAGACACGTACATAGATCATGAAATGGAGCACTGGAAATATTTCTAAGTAAAGATTGCGGATTCTAATCCATACTCTACAGTTATTAATTGCTGTTTATTTTTGTTGTTTTTTTTTTTTTTCATTTCTGTAAGTATATTGATTATTATTATCAAGAAATAATACCCCAAAGTATAAAGTAATCTGAACTACTGGTGTTATTCGAGTCTCCTAGCCTGGCCAAAGGAGAGAGACAAAATATTTACATATAATACTACACCACACCCACTGTTATTTTATCACTCTTGTGTGCATATAAACTCATCTGGAAATTTTTAATTCTCAAATTAAATTATTAATAAGTCAGCTGTAGTTCAAGATTCCATTAACAATTAGTCAGCTGTAGTAGTTTATAGGTGGTTTAGCTTAGCTTATACTATAACTGAGTTAGACTCTGGATTTATGGACTTGGTGGACAATTGTCACATCCTTATAACTAGCCTTGCATGGGATAAGCTCCTTAAGAGCTGGCAGTTGGGTCTCTTCTGAGTTCCACCACTTACCCTCTGTGTGAGCACCTGTGACCTAGGAGGCAGGTTGGGATATACGCCCACACACTAACGACTCCTCACATGACACTATTACTATGAATTAAAAACGTGAAGAAATTTAAAAAAACATATGACTAGTATTATATTATTAGCTATTCAGTTACACCCACTGCATACATTGTAACCAACTTCTGCAATAATTCAATAATAATAATTTACTTTTTATTATTTTGAAAACATATAAACAGTAACCATAGAAACCATTATTAAAATTATAATAGCTAATTTGTACAAAACTTCCTTAAAAACAAAGATATTAATTAGTGAATAGTAGAAGTAAACAGTTTCTTAAGTTTGTTGTTCCCATCAGATCCTCCCATAACATGGACCTTGTCTGATGTCATGATACAGGTACAGTTACGTACTGCATGTGGTAGTTGTCCAGCCTGGATCCAGGTATTAGTCTCAGGGACATAGCACTGGATGGTGGACACTGACTTCTTGTCCTTACCACCAACGGCCAGTAGAGATCCTCCAATGTTGAGTGGACAGGATCGTGTACAGTTGAGTGAAGGTAGTTTATTCCATATGCTGGAACTGTCTGATGAGGAGTGTGAAACAAGAGCCTCCAGAGATACACTATAGACATCAGGACTATACTGCCACTGATCCCCACACAATCCCCCCATGAGGTACCAGGTGTCTCCTATTGTAGTAGACTTCATGCTGATCCATGGTGTTGGTGTAGATGGTCCAGTGGACCACTGCATGTTGGATACATCAAGTACCTCAACAGTTTGTAAACGAACTCCATGGTAACCACCAGCCACCACCAGCCAATGTTTATATGAAGTAGCTGAAGACAACCAGCGAGGTGTAGACATAGGAGGGAAGGGGTGTGTCCACTGGTTGCTGTCAGGCTGCCACTCTCCTAGCTCACTGCTATCAGAGCCATCTCTATTTCTTCCTCCCACCACAACTAGTTTGTTGTTGATGGTAATCATAGCAAACTCCCTGGTACTGTTTGGAGGTAGAGTGTGCCACTGGCAGGATTGCGTATTGTAGGCCATCACTATGTAGGCGTAGGCATTCTCAACTCTGTCAGTCCATCCTCCTCCAACATACACTGTATCATTTATCTCTACTGATTGAATGCAGTCAAACATAGCCACTTGCATGTCAGGACCACGCCTCCAGTCCAGTTCTAGTGGGAATGTCTAAATAATAAACAAATACATTATCTGTAGTAAATTTGTATACCATTACTCGTGTCTATATTGTTAATATTATATATAAAGGATATTATTAAGTTAATTTTATACTATGTCCATTAAAAATTAAAAAAACATTGTGTTGCCATGGTTACTGTTTACATGCTATTGACAGAATTGATATGGTTTGCATAATAATACATACAATAACTCTATGATTCATATGTTATGTTTATTCCATAGCTATTTACCTGGGATAAACAAACAAATTATATTTATTCCTCTTCACTTTGTTAATACAATAAACATTCAATGATAGTTGGAACAACTAAAAGCCTACATTAGCATGGAGGTGTAAAGTATTCTGCAAAATAATATAGCAGTGAGTAGGCCCTGCCAGATTATGCTAGCATTTTATTCTGGAATAATAGACATGAAATAGCATAGCGGAATACTTCTAGAATAATAAGGTATTGAGGAGAATAATTAAGGGAAAATGAGAATAATCAGTTCATATAATCCTTTAATTATAAAGAAAATCAATAGTGCTTTACTTTTTCTCTTTTTCTTTTACAACAAAGGACATAAACATGTGTAGAAATGTGGTTATGAGGTACATCTTCATTACTTGATTAAAGCAGCTGGATTAATTGGCCACTCTTATTGTATTTCCAAAATAAAAAAATAAATTTTGAAATACTGGGAGAGCTGTCAGTCAGGCTCAGAGGCATCAAGTCATATTAAAAATTATGCTAAATGAATTCTCTTCTTGAGCAACTCAACAATCATACTGCATTAGAATTGACAAATAATGTATTATTATTACCAGCCGACCTACGAATGTGAAGGGAAGAGAATGTGGATCCACTGCCGAGCATATTAAAATTGATTAATACTGTAATCCACATTTCCCCCAAATGTTTGGTAAGGTTTCTCACAATTGAACTTTTTTCAGCTGCATGTTTTTTTTTCAATTCATTGAACATTTTTATGGGATGTTGAAGGTTTTCACTGAAAGATTAGTTAGCTATATATAATCAATCATATTAAAGACTGAAAGTTTTACTCATTCATTTCATAATGCACTGTTAAAAATGGGGTGTATGGGAATCCCGTTTTGGGGTGTCCAGGTAACACTGGCTGTACTACTCCGCATGGGGTGTTTCCATTTCACCTAGAGGAAGTGTTCAGTTACACCCCTGTACACCCTTTATTATACCAAACGGGGTGTTGTGGTACACCCATGTCCAAGTTCTACTACACCCCTATTAGGGCGCATAATGCACCAAATATGGTGTTATTGATACTCTACCAATGGGGTGTTGTGATACTCCCTTAAGCTAGCTACTACAACACTCCAAATGGTGTTCTACAATACTCACTTTATAGCCATATATTTTAGTGTGTAAAATGTATTCCAGTAATCAGCAAATGCAATAAATATTAGTCCGTGATGTGACATTGTATCTGTGTGATAGGTGAAGAATTAACTGTTCATGAATGAAGATGCTCAGGACTTCTTCATACAGCCAGGATGATTAGAACTGTTCATCACTCATGTCAGCTGTGATCTACAAACAGCAACAATCAACAAAACATAATGGTAATTGACTTTGGATATTCCATACCCTTTCCCAAATATCAGCATGTCATACTTTTTTCAAAAGTAAATATAAATAAAACATATATTGCACTTGTTTAAAAATGACGACAACAACAATAGTAATGTTTAGAAGACAATAAGGACCCAACTTCGTTTATTATTCCATGGACATAATTTGACACTCAAGTCATGTCCATTCCCACACTTTCTCTTGAAGTCTTTATGAAGTTCATCCACACTTTCATTTAACCTATTAGTATCATATCAACACTATATGATTGGAAACATTCTACTAAGTGTCTTTTGTATTGATACCCACTTGTGTACAAACTGACTGTTCGGTTCCCTACCAGTCTTACTGCACACTTCATGTAATAGCTAAAAACAAACTAAAATATTTCTCTCTCCTCCCCACCATACACTCACACTATGACGATCAAATAATTTTCAAATATAGCTTAAAAGGTCCTTTACCAATAAGAAGTGCCCATGATACAGACCTTTATGAAGTGCCTATGATCCTTTATCAACATGAAGTGTCTATAACACAGACCTTTATAAAGTGCCTGTGACCCTTTACCAATACAAACATGATACAGACCTTTATGAAGTGCCTGTGACCCTTTACCAACATGAAGTATCTATAATTAGAGTGCCTGTGACCCTTTACCAATACAAAGTGTCCATGCTACAGACCTTAAAGACGGCCCTGTGACCCTTTACCTACATGAAATGTCTATGATACAGATCTTTCCAAAAGGTCCTACAGGATCAAAAATTGTTTACCTAAGTGCCTATAACAAAAACCTTTTTAAAAATAGTCCAAGTCTATAGTGTATATAACACAGACTTTACCAAGTGGAATCAGAAAACGTAAAGGTTCACTGAAGTCATTTTATAGGGACCTTCAGTGGGATCAGAAACAGAACTGTATACAAGTGCTATATGATTGTATAGGCTGCATGTGACCCTTTACCAACATGAAGTGTCTATAATACAGACCTTTATAAAGTGCCTGTGACCCTTTACCAATACAAAGTGCCCATGCTACAGACCTTAAAGATGTCCCTGTGACCCTTTACCTACATGAAATGTCTACAATACAGATCCTTCCAAGGTCCCACAGGATCAGAAATTGTTTGCATAAGTGCCTATAATACAAACCTTTAGTCTATAAAGTGTATATAACACAGACTTCACCAAGTGGAATAAGAAAACTTTATTAAGTAAAGGTTCACTGAAGTCATTTTATAGGGATCTTTAGTGGGATCAGAAACAGAACTGTATACAAGTGCTATATGATTGTATAGCTGCCAATTGCTGCCTACACGGTCTATCAAGCCGCTTATTTCATTCAATCAATCAAACTATAGCTTACAACAAATTACTGCTGTTAATCTAGCTCCACAATTATAGAATTTACGCTAAATTGGATAGCCGTAAAAGTTACTAGAATTTTGCCCCTACCCCACTGTGGGCCTGCCCACATGAGATCTTTATCAATGTTAAGTTTTGTAGTCAGAAGTATTTTTGTTGAGTTTTATGGTCATGTGCAGTAGGTAGCGGTAGCGTGTGTATGTGTGTTAGCAAGGATTGTACGATCACAAGACCAGAACATTGCAGCATTTTGTGTGAACAGTAGGCGGGAGTTTGTGTTAGTATATAAGTTGTGTGTCTCGTGGTTTGAGTTAGTTCTATGTCATCTCAATGCGCTGTGTCGTTATCCTGTGTTTAAAGTAATTTAATCCTACCTAAAACCTATTCCTTCGGGCGGGTACAGTTCGCCGGGTAGTCAGCAGGAGGCATACACTCTGGTGGCAGCAACTACTTTGCTGTCTCCAGGTGCGAGAGAGAGAAGGGAGCGAGTAATCCAGACCTAATCGAGCCCACACCCACATCATTCTAATTTAATACAGATAATAACGTTAATAACATATGGCATTTTAAAATAGTAATGTTTAGCACTCCCTATGAATCTTCTAGAACACATCTGCTCGGTAAGGAATGTCTTGTCACAACAATGTAAATCAGATATATGGTAAAGGGTTCCTGATCTAAACAGGTACTTGAACCTGGTCAACCAAATAAATGGTAAAGGGTGTGTTGTCACAATAAGGTAACACAAGTACTTGGTAAAGGGTTCCCGATCCTACATCAACCAATTTCATGGTAAAGGGTGCCTTGAATATTTAGTAAATAATTCCTAAAACCTTGGAAAATATTGAGGTTGTGTCACAGGCATTTGGTCAACCGTAAAGTATGTCAAATACAGTAACCCACAGTCTAGAACTTGGTAAAGGGTCCCTAATTCCAATTAACAGGCCAATTCACCAGGACTCACATTTAGTCAGCAATCACACGTTAGGTATCTGACAAGCATAAAGTATTTAAACAGTTATTGTTGGAGTGAGAGAGTTGACAGTCCTGTGATAGGCACTATTAAAGGTGTATCTTAGTTACTAGGCTAATCCTACACAAGGAGTCTAGCTATCATGGTATTTGGTAAAGGTCACCAATCCTAAAAGAGGTGACATTTCAATATATTGGTATAGGGTGTCTTGTCAATAGACATGTTAAACTAAACGAACTCTCAATTTTTTGTGCCACATGATGCAGTTTTCCAACCAATGGTCACTAATGTATATTAGCCTCTCCACTCTAACGTTATAAGTGATCATCATGCAACCTTTGTGCATTATCTTATAATTCAAATATCAGCTACAAAATCCAAGCACTAAGTATGTGGAGGTACTCTACTAACTAGAAAAACAGAATCTCACCGTTAATATAGAAGTGCAGCATGTATCTGCCGTTACTAGAATCATTTGGGGGCTATTCCACAGTGTCAGCTGTCCAGTGGAGGTGCACTGTAGAGGAGTAAAGTCAGACCTATTCAGACTTCTATATTCATAAGCTCCAGTGTCCTCTTAGCTCCATTAATGCTGCAGATAGCATGGTGGAACTCCCAACAGCCTGAAAATAGAGATGGGAAAAAAAAGTTAATGAAAGTAACCTCAAGATGTGTTAGACTCCTGATTCTAAATATAGCCCAAACATGTGCTTGCATGCATAAAAGGTCATCAAACACTCCTGACTTGAGTAAATATGAATGTGTGCTAAAATGTGATCAAGTACTTTTAACACAATAGTAACTCCTTATCAATGTCTCAGTACTCACATTGCCCCATGTTATGCCAAGCAATACAATCTTGCAGCTCTATCCCTGTTTGTCAGCAGTGAATCTATAAAATACACAATATTTAACCCTTGAGACTGAGGTTAGGGTTTTATAGTCAGTTGCCTGATCACTACGTGCAAGTTCCAGATAATATATGCATTCACAATTTAGAAGTAGCTAGCTACTGTCTACTACTATATAATGACTGCCAAAAATTTGAACCAACATCGCAGCAGATTTATTCAGTATATATTCTGGGGGCTGCATCTATGATGCTGAGGCTTCCTTTACTGCTGCAAGATACTAATACAATTTTCAATTTTCAAAACTGGTCATTAAAAAGTTGTAGTTATCCTAAGTCAAACTCAAACATTATACAAATAGCGCACACCACAAATTACGATCACACTAGTTCACCCACACTAAATCACTACCACTTACTTCATCTCAATCACATCTATCTTGGTCTTGGGGGGCTCCGTCTAGCCTGACCTTCACCATCTGCCTCCTACAACTCACACCACCGCGCACAAAATACGCGAAAACTGGAGAATTTTACCACGCATCACGGCCAATGATTGGTAAAGGGTCTTTACAACCAGCTGGGGAGAAAAGGGCGTGGCTGCACTACGAGGAGTAAAAGAAACGTTGCAAACTTACATGAGACATCGGAGGAAAACCGCTCACCTGGAAGCATCATTTACAATTTTTAGGTAGGTTTTGTCTCAGGTGATTTATACAGGTGTGGGGGGGTTGAGGTAGGGGGGGGATTTTGTAGAGTTAATTTAGCCAAATGATAATATTGAAGTCAGACAGATGAAAACAGGACAAACTATTATGAATTATGCACCTCAACTTTATAAAGAAGTATTTGACATTTTAAACGAACTAACAGTACAGTAAGGCTGTGGTTTTTCATATATCTTTTTAATTTTTTTCTTAAAATGTTTTGTCAGGGAAAAAGTATGGAGGGTGAACGAAATGGGATGGGGGTGGGGGGAGGGAATTCCAGCATTGCCATAGTCTCTAGGAAACCCTACCTTTACCTACCCCTATGCTGGGAAATGTATGATATAATTAGAACATAGTTCTGATTCAAATCTCCTCCTCTCTCTTCCTCCCAATAACGTCCACTGCTTACTTGCAGTCTTGTAGAACTTGGTAGTAACCACTGAGGAGTGGCTGTGAACTTAAGCAGAGAAAGTGGCTGAAGATTAAGATAGTGGGAAGGGTTGAAAGAATTGCATCTATAACTAATTTTTGGGCTTGTAAGTGGTAGAGATAATACTACCAACAGGATAAGGAAAAGGTTTTGAATGCTTACACTGAGTCTCCATAGATAATTGGCATTTTCCTGAATTCTAAAAGTCATATCTAAATACGGCAGTAATGTGCTTTTAGCCAAAAACCCAAGTGTGATACTTTTATGTTCAGTTAGATTTTAATTATGGAGCATCCTGAAGGACTAATTACATTCCTTTTGAATACTAATACCACCAGACCCCTTCCCAGTATAGCAGCGGGTAAAGAGTTTGTCTAGGTGAGCTAAAACCTTGATACGGCCGCACAAAGTTACTAGTTTCTCATGCAACCATCACTGAAAAAAAAAATTTTTTCATGGTCGTTGATAATGGTCCTGATGTCCATTTCATCTCCATGGGTTAGTACTACTCTCACAACCCTCTGGCTACACAAGTTTTATTGGAGAACAGCTATATCAGACGTAACATTAGCATAGCTATTTGAAGCACATGAGCATAAACTGATATCACCTTGACCCAACAACAGCTCCACTGTGAATAGCTTTTGTCCATCTATTGCGCATTTGTAATAAATTCAAAATGCAATATTTTTTTAGTTCTGTCACTTTTGGTGAAGGCTGAGTCGGTGGCTTGGAAAATGTGAATGGGAAACTTGTGCTAGTTATATCCTGCATTGAACCCACTTACTTGTGTGTGTGTGTGTGTGTGTCCCTACTCTCTTACCCTTTACCTGCAATAGATGTAGTCGGTCATTTAGAAGGGGCCAAGATATAGCTAGACACAGATGTGCTACAACAAGACCAAGAAAATGATTAACCACTATGCAACTGTCAATCTGCTTAGCAGAGGAGCATCACCCTTTGAGGGTGGCACGGTTCAAGGTGTGTGTGTGTATGTGTGTGTGTGTTGTGTCCTTGGCTCAGGGCCAAGTTCAAGCCCCACTCTGTCAATTTTCCGTTTGGTTTTCCATATGCCTCCCGCCAGTCCACCCAGCTGTGATTGGGTACCTGGCATTTGCTGGGGTGCAAATTCAAGGCCTTTCTCATGAAACAGCAATGGTCCAGGTGGGTCTTTGGGTGGCCACGCCACTTGCTATGAGGAAAGGCCTATTCTCCTGCGAGTTCCTAGCCTGGCTCCAGGAGCTTTGCTTGCACGGCTCACAATGCCTGCTTAGTGCACAGGCATCCTGGGTCTGCCAGGTGTGCATGACCGCTTAGCGGCAGCAAGAGATTTACAAATTTGTATTTGGATGTGTGTGCATGTTCTTAGATGGACACTAATTGGTGGAGTTGAGGAACTATGAGCACATGTTGGAGGATGTACTATGCTAGATGTTTGAACACAGCCATGTGAAGCACCACTGTCTTGTTCATAAGAGCTACAGGTATGTAACTGGGATATATGTTTTTGTTGCATTTTATTAATGTTTTCTCTTTTTGTCAGGCTGTAACGATTACAATGAAGTGATTTCAAGAAGTAAATGAAGACTATCTCTAAGTACAAGTGACGTTTGTACGACATGTCTATCGAACATTACGTCTTTGTTTTTTTTTCTTTTTGTGATTATTTTACTGTTGATTATCTTTTGTTGGATTGTGATTATTGCATGTCTGTATTAAATGAATTGAAAAAAATAAAGGAAGTCGTATGATCAGCTGGTAGTGTTGAACCTAATAGTCCTGTCTGCTTATTATTCTGCTGCAAATGGACATTTATCTGAGATACGGAGGGCGATAGCAACAGAATACACCTCATTACTGGGGACAGGTGGTGGTGTTATTGTGATATTTTGATCAATGACATGCAATCACAGCAGTGTTGTTGTTCCTTAGTTATTCTAAACAATGCTTACACACTGGCTATGCTACATGCATGTATATATGCATACAGATCAAACCACCTCATTCAGATTCATAGACCAGTGTCTAGTGCACTCTACCCGTAGTTTTTAGATACATTAGCAACTTATTTCTCAAAAGTCAGTTTGGCCCAGATCACAGGTGGAGGCCTTGGTCGCTATGCAACTGGTCCTGCGGAGGTGTGCAGATGGTGCAGGTCACAGGTGGAGGCCTTGGTCGCTGAGCAATTAGTGTCATGCTGCAGGGTGTGCAATGGATTTCCAGATAATCAGTAATGCATGCATATTTAATATGCATGCATAATAATATCTCATGCATATTTAATATGCATGAGGCGCAAAATCCAAGACCTTGCGGATTAAACGTGTCCTTACATATATAGTAGAACAAGTTCTTCCTTTATCACACTAACAATACTTATTACATGGTGACCATGGGCTCCTCCTACGTAAGGTGGAGCCATAGCATGATCCCAAGCAAGTATCAATTTAATTGCACAGCAACTGCAGTCTCTCTATATACCATTTTTCTTGTGTCTGAACTGATTGTTATGCAATTTGTATTTTAGATATATGTGCCATAGGTTAAAAAATAGGTGGAGGTTGTGGTCCTGTGCAAATGTTAGTGTCATCATGAGCGATGCAATAGTACAATGATGAG
>WLWD01005204.1_pt1 | contig 14745 bp, 11 predicted proteins | sample 6712731 | NCBI WGS metagenome assembly WLWD01 (sample SAMN12718690, study PRJNA576275) | sponge metagenome | isolation source: marine sponge | host: Mycale hentscheli | place: New Zealand: South Island, Marlborough, Capsize Point | collected 2014-11-01
TTCTACTCAACGACCATTGGACGACTGCAGACTCACTTCCTTCTTCATGCTGTCACATGCGATCAACATTCCATGAAGGCAACTTCTACTTCACAGGAGGACATGACAAGTGGAAGATTCTGTTTATAAGCAGTTTAGAGTCTCTCACAGCATCTGCTAGTAATGGCAGGACAAGAAGACAAACAATATGGAGGACAGTAACCACACTTACTGACATCTTAGCTATTGCCTCCTATGTATCGAATCTAATCGGCATCGATAACTATTCTACCATTACAAGTTACTCCAACAAGACAGAGGAGTGGATTGAGACTATTAGTGAGGGAGATAGACCAGTTGGTGGATGTATAGCTACTGCAGTCTTGTGTACTGGACAGTTGCTGGTTGCTAGTGAGGATGGACTATACAAAGGAACTTTGTCAGGTTAGTATAAGTAATTAGAAGCATCTCTAGAAAGCCATCTCTAGAAAGCTATCTTGCCTTCAATGATATTGGCTTCTCTTTAGAATGTCCCATTTATAGATTATATGGGAAACTAAAGTTAGGTATTAAAAACTTGTACTATAATAAAACTAGAATAATTATTATTTATTATTGAGTTAATTATGTTAAAACTAAATATTTATTATATTAATTATGATATTATAATAAGTAAGGTAATTGATTGTCTTTGCCAAAATTGCAAGTGCTAGAGTGCAGCTGCTTCTACTGGCTTAGCTCCAGGCTATAAAACCAGCTGCCCACACTCTGTGTTGCTGGAGCCAGCAAATGGTACTGGTGCAGTGTGTGGGTTACTTGTGTAGTATAACCAATGAGACTGTAATAACTAATTAGTGTTTTATTTGCAATATTATATAATGCATATTTTATTTCATGTTCAATAGTTGTTCTAAAATATGAAGATGCATATAAACACTTCATTGTTTCCAAGGAAGTGTTGGAGCTTCTGTCTTTAAAGTTTATGTTCCTTGGTCCTCCAAGACAAGACAAGGCAAGAGTACAACTCTCAGGAGAATAAAGAAAGAGATCATAGATCTTCTGTCAGCAAAAGAAGAGGAGCAGATTCATGGCAGCATAGGCACAGTGGAGTGTTGCTCCAATGTGGTAGTCCAAGGCAAGTCTGATCCAACTACAGCAGAAAGAAGTGTAGACTGGGTCATTGTAAAGAATCCCACCGAGGAAGCTTCTCTACTCTTTCACACTCTCAAAGATAGTTATGCGACTGAATCCACTTCTGAAACTGAATCCACTTCTGAGGCTACAGCTGATTCATATGGAGATAGTGACACCAGGGCAACGGTCAGCCAGACTAGCAGTACAGGGCAGTCTCATCAGGTTAAAAAACAACAAATTAGAAACACCAAGCAATCACGCCCTGCTAAAAAATCACAGCCTAACTTAATACACAAAGTGCTGGCAAAACTAAAATTATTGACCAAACAAAAAATCAGATCACCAGATTATTCTGAAATAGCTGCCATATTCGAGACAGTGTCCAAACAACCACACTTTGCAGAAAATGTGAAGCACTCTTTTGAAGCTTTTTTGAGAATGGAGGACACCGGAGGTCAGCCTGAGCTGATGGACATGCTACCAGCACTCACCATAGGACCTGGCCTCTACTTGCTGTTCTTTAGCTATAATTTCCAACTAGATGAGGAGTATCGAGTCTTTTATCAGAGAGCTTCAGGAGAGACAACTGCACCAGAGAAATCAGAGTTTACTCTGCAAGAGATGCTTTTGCGTACTCTGGCCAGTATATCTTGTTTCAGTTCCTCCACCCATCTTCAACCTCAGCCAGGAGCAGACAGCTCAGCTATTGGTGAGATACTGGAGTCCTCCAAGTCAGTAGTGTATATAGTGGGTACTCACAAAGACAAGGTTTCTGAGGAAGTCATCGCTACAGTCGATTCGCAGCTTCAAAAAGTGATTCGAGACACTGACTCCTACAACAAAGGCATAGTTCAGTTCTGCTCAAAAGACAAACTTGTTATTTCTTTAGACAACATGGGAGGCGGAGTAGAAGAGATCGATCACTTGCATCAGCTACTGGAGAATGCCATGGAGAAACACTTTAAAAAGCTGAAAATTCCAGCTGTGTGGCTTCTGTTCAGCTTGTGTCTTCGCATGAGAGAAGTGAGGACAGCCAACCTGGAGACCTGCTTGGCCTTGTCCCATGCATTCAATATGACACCCTACGAGACCAGAGCAGCTCTGTGGTTTCTTCACCACCATGCCGGTGTTCTGATGTACTTCCCCAGTGTGCCTGGTTTGGAGGACCTGGTCATCATAGACATCCAGGTAGTGTATGACAGTATCACTGGTGTCATTTTGAAAGCCATGAGCTTTGATAGCGTAGGTCAGGCCACATCCCAGAGATTCAGGAAGACAGGTCGATTCTCTATGACAGATTTGAAGACAGCTACAGCTGACATTTCAGGAGATCTGATTCCACTAGAGCAACTGGTAGCTTTGCTTGCATATCTTCACTTGATAGCTGAGATTGCATCAGTCGAATCTTCTGATACTAACTCAGTGTTAGAAGAAGAGAAAGAATACATCATGCCTTGCGTGTTAGAAAACACTAGTGCAAAGGAACTTGACCTATTCCACACAGAATCCTGTAGATCTTGTTTCGTGGAACCTCTCTTGATGTACTTCAGTAGTGGGTTTACTCCTATGGGACTCTTTCCTGCTGCAATGGCATATCTTGTATCCAACAAGTCCTTCACTTTCATTGCAGAAGGTGTCAAGAAAAACATGGTGCACTTTTTGTATGGAACAAAAAAAGTTCACGTGTCTTTTGTATCGAAATCTAAATATTTCGAAGTCGTAGTTTCTTGTGATCCTACTTTCCAAGACTCCGTTCACCATGAATGTATTTCTCTAAAACAAGAAATAGAAGACACTCTAAAGAAGGCTAGTTCAAGAATGAACTACAACAGCTCCATGGACTACCAGTTTGCCTTTGACTGTCGTTCACATGAAGGAGAAAATCATCTTGGAGTGGTCGATGGTGCAAACGCGATTCCAGAGGTTATGACATGTCTCTTCAACCCAGACTGTCCACAAGCAGTTGTACTCACCAATAGACACCTCATTTGGTATGGACAGGTATGCAGAAATAGACTATGTATTCTAACTTGCAATAACTAACAATGATATTATTTGGTTTTAGAAATTTGAGAAAAAAGATCCTGTGGTAGAGCTCTCTGAAAGTAAGTCAAGTTATTTTTTTAAATTGGTAGCATTATAAATGTTTTATTAATAGGTGGCAATAACTTGAGTATATTTCTGAGTGTGTATCCTGACTTGGTCCTCTCAGTGAAGCATTGTGTTATGACAGTAGCTGATCACTGCTACAGTATTGAACTCATATCACAATATACCTATGACCAACTTCGTGAGCGTAAAGACCTGATTAACGAAGACAGAGCAAGGACTCTTTTGGACAACATTCGTAGTGTCTTTTCATCGAGACCCTCAGCTCTCAAGGAGTTTGTTACTGTATTGTTCCAAACAGGAGAGTGTAATCATTTAGCAAATAAAATACAGCGACAGCTCCAGTAAGTGTATTGTTATTATTGTAGTATTTGAATTATTGTATTGTTTGTGTAATAGAATTGTGGATTGAAGTCTGTCAACACTACATGGACATACATTTGAAAACACTCATTGCATTGCACTTTACATTTTTTGTATATCATATCCCATATTTCAAATTTACACATTGTTAATTTATTTTTACTGTTACTTTAAAATACATTTTAATTAAAGAATGCTTAACATATTGTTATAAAATAACAAAAACATAGTATGTGACTGTCAAGTATTTTGATATTAGGCGAATATGGTCGCTCGTAGTCCGGTATAGCCAGACCTTTTACCAACTGCTAACTGGTATTATTGTACAGCACTTTACGGTACTTTATTGAACCAATTGTACAAAGTGTCAGGAGACATGGCCATACCATTGCTTTTCGAGTGCTGTCCAGAAATGCCGAAAAATGTTCATCCCATCCCACGGTCCCATGGGATTGTGGGACATTCCATGGGATGTCCACCTGTCCCTCTCACTCATGCATGGGACCATAGGACATTCCACGGGATGTCCACCTGACCCTCTTGTAGGAGCATGTGTTTGTCCCACTGTCCATCTTATCCCGGGATGTCTACCTGTCCCTCTCACAGAAGCGCGTGTATCCTACTGTCCATTTCATCCCACGATCCAATGGGACCATGGGACATTCCATTGGATGTCCACCTGTCCCTCTCATAGAAGCGCGTGTACCCTACTGTCCATCCCATCCCATGGGACCATGGGACATTCCACGGGATGTCCACCTGTCCCTCTCACAGATGCATGTGTGTCCCACTGTCCATCCCATCCCACGATCCCATGGGATCATTGGACATTCCACGGGATGTCCACCTGTCCCTCTCACAGATGCATATGCGTCCCACTGTCCATCCCATTCTACGATCCCATGGGATCATGGGACATTCCATGGGATGTCCACCTGTCCCTCTCACAGATGCACGTGTATCCTCCTGTCCATCCCATCCCACGATCCCATGGGACCATGGGACATTCCATTGGATGTCCACCTGTCCCTCTCATAGAAGCGCATGTACCCTCTGTCCATCCCATCCCATGGGACCATGGGACATTCCATGGGATGTCCACCTGTCCCTCTCACAGATACATGTGTGTCCCACTGTCCATCCCATTCCACGATCCCATGGGATCATGGGACATTCCATGGGATGTCCACCTGTCCCTCTCACAGATGCACGTGTATTCTCCTGTTCATCCCATCCCAAGATCCAATGGGACCATGGGACGGTGTTATCGGTTAACGGTAACTCGCACGATATCGTTGAACGCGGGCTTACCGCGCACATGGCAATTTTGAGGAGCAGCTGTTTTTTGCTTGCTGCACCGCTTAGCAATTGTAGTGCTAATTTAGCTAGCTATGGCTGCAAGAGCTTCAGTGTGAGGATTATACCTAAAGCTAATACTGTTTCACCTGTATGGACTTACTTTGGGCTGGAAGCAGATGGACAAGGCAAGCTCATTTCAAAGGAGATAGCAATTTGTAGACTTTGCAATAGCAGAACATCTACAAAGGGAGGCAGCACCAGCAATCTTTTCAGCCATCTCAAAAATCATCACCCTAAGGAGTATGCTTCTTAAAGTCTGCAAGCAGCAAACCTGTGAAGTCCAGCCATCAGCCATCCAGCCATCAGTCATCCTCATCATCTCAGCCTACACTAGTAAGTGTCATGGACAAGCTAAAGCCATATAATAGAGATGGGAAGAAATGACAAGACTTGAGAAACTCTGTCACATTTTGCTTGTGTAAGGACATGCTTCCAATATACACAGTAGAGAAGCCCGGGTTTCAGCGAATGTTGAAAAGTTTTGACTCGCAGTACCAACTTCCATCCAGAAAGTATTTTTCCGAGACTGCGATTCCTAAGCTCTACAACCAAGAGAAGGAGAGAGTTGTGGCAGGGTAACTGCGGTGAAAATTTTTTTTTCCTGCAAACATCATAAATAATACTCTTATATCATGCTTAAACATGGCCCAAAACCATTTGACCCAAAACTGGGTGGATGCTTCAAAATAGCACCTTTATTTTCAACTATTTGGTTAATTATTTTTCACTTCCTGTTGTGGGCGTGGCCTCGCGATGACGAGGAAAAAGGTTTCCTGTCTACCCACATGGCTTTCCAGGTAGTTTGAGACTTGTGTGGCTTCTATCATTATCAACTATGGGCAAGAATTGCATTGCTTTTGGCTGCCACAATACTCACCAGAAAGGCTTTTCATTGTTCAAGTTTCCTTCAAATGATAAGCTCAGGAAACCTTGGACTCTTGAAGTGCAGAGGACCAGAGATAAGTGGCATGGGCCTACCAAGAATTCTGCCGTTTGCTCTGAGCACTTTGCTGAAGATTGCTTTGAGTCTACTTCAGTAATGTCTAAGCAAATGGGGATAAAAATGCGGCAAATGTTGAAGCCCAATGCCATACCAACCATTTTTAAGCGCCCTTCTGCAACTCCATAGAGGCTTCGTGTGTCTTCAGCTGCTGAGAAAATATCCAGAGTCAGGGTAATACATTTTATTTTTTGTACTGTGATTGTTCCATAACTCGCACCAATAATTCTAGATAGTGGCTGCTATTGACATGGATGTATCCGCCACAAGCACAAGTGAGGACGTCTTTTCGGAAACTGTAATAGATGAACCTAGTAGTGCTGGAGCAAGTGATGTAAGTAATCTTGAAATATAGTAATCTTATTAATAGCTTTGTCATCTTAGAAAGAAGAATTACAACATTCCAAGTCAGTTGGCACGCAAGCAGTTTCAAGACTGGAACGGAAGAATGCCAAAGTACAAGTGAGAATGGATAAAGGTAGCAATGATTTTGTTGTTGTTTTTTATTTTTAGTATAAGCTTCTTTTTTTTTCCAGCTACACAAGCTCAGCCTAAATTTTGTGATGTTGGCGTGCAATGCAACATTGAACATGGGAAGTATAATAAGTTATTCGCGCATGCGCGTGAGTGGTTACAGTAGTCTGTTTGTCACTCATTCATTCTGTCTGTAGTATGAGAGAGAAACTTACACTCATGATGTAGTGGGAGACTGTAATGCCATTGAGGAAGTAACTGATTCTGAAGATGAGGCGTCTGTTTTTGAAATGACATCACCATTCCAAACAGTTACTTCAGAGTAAGTGCTGTTTTATTTTGTGTGTGGTAGCTGACATTATATTCTATTGTTATAGACTCTCTAGTCCTGATCAAGAAACGAAATATATTGTGTTTGAGTCGTGTAAACACCTTGTACTGTGAAGCAGCTCCATTGCCATCCTAACACAATAACAGAATCTGTCCAAGCATAAATGCTCACTCGTGGAATATTCAGATCCTGCGAGATTGCAGCGACCAATTTGGCCAGCAGAAGAGCTCCACAGAGTTCCAAACAAGGAACAGTAGAAGGGGCAATGAGAGCTATTCTGGTTTTGGCTGCAATGAGAGAGACATCAATCGAAGTGTCATTGTAGAGAGTTCTCAGGTAGACAATGCAGCCATATCCAGCCAAAGAAGCATCACTGAACCCGTGAAGCTGAAGAGACATCCGTGGTAGGTGTTGTGAAAACAGTCTCCTAGGAACGGCATGCTCCGTTATTAGGTGAAGTTTTTGCCGCCACTGCAACCACTTGCTTTTGAGATCCGGAGGTAAGCCATCATCCCAATAGCACTTTCTTTTCCACAAGTCTTGCATAAGCAGCTTCATACTGAAGGAAACTGGAGCAAACCAACCTAGGATATCAAAAACCTTGGGTGCATCCGATGCTACAGTGCGCATTGTAGGATTCTCTGGGACAGGCTGTGAAGGTGTAGAGACATGTAGACAGTCTTGGTCTGTATCCCAGTGGAGTCCTAAGGCCTTGTAGTGTCCAGAAGGACCAAGGGTCAGAGGAGAGGACTCTTTCTCTCGCAGTTCAGGAGGGATAGATGTTAGCACTTCCTGGGATGAAGAACGTCACTTTCTCAGTGTCTTTTTTCCTTTGGACCTGTGGGGTCAGAGCCTGGAAGGAAGAAGAGAACGTAAGAAGAGAACGTAAGAAGACAAGAGACTGTACCTGTAAAGGAACTGTGTGTGTGTATCATCCATGTACTTACCGTTTGCTTGTAGGCATTGTTTATATGTGTTGTGAGATCATCGATCGTTGAGTGCTGTGCGTGTAATGGAATTCTTTTTGTTTATGTGTAATATATTTTTGCTGTATCATTGTCTTTCGGTTATTTGTGTCTGCTGTTGCGTGGGTGTTCAGCTTAAGTATATAAGGGCTGAGCACGCATGCGTCAGTGCCATTCTCATGCAAGACAATTTGAATTAAAACGTATTTTGTTCTGCCTGTGACGGACGGTGGGTAGCTAGGCCTTAGTAAGCCCGCGATCCTGCTTACTCCTACGGAGAGACTTGGACTGGTGGCAGCGTATCTTGGGTTGGAGACATCGTCGCCCTTCGCCTCAACAAGTGAACGGTGACGGTAGTCACATTCCCCCCCACAACTACAAATGTGTAGCCATAATTATAGTAACAATAATTATTTTAACATTGTAATCCAAGGAATCAGCAGCTGATGACATAATAACAGACGTACAAGACACTGCTATATCAAAGTAGCTACGTAAAGAATGTCTTTAATTATTGTACAGAAATTATAAACAGATAAGGTCAAATTTACGGAATTACGTTAAAGTATATGACTGGATTCAACGTAAGTATTGGATGCAGTTATTCCATTACTTATTGACACTTGAGCATTTCCTTGATGGACATCTATACACTTTCCATAATTTCCTGTAAAATGCAAACATGTTTTAGTATGTAAAACAGTTAAATAAGTATTTTTTATTTCTGTGGGTTTATCTGTCATGTATTGTCTGTTTCTATGTATTTCTGTTCATTTTTGTAATCATGCTTTGTTTCAATTAAAGTTGTGAATGCTAACAATGAAAATTCTGCAAGACAGCTAGTTTGGATCAGGCAATTGACAAAACGTTTGCAGAAGCTGACATACTTACTCTTCAGGAATAGGCAACTCATTAGTATGAGCTGTATCAGTAGCAATTGCATCACTTTCACTCTCTCCCACAGCACCCTGCATAACATATTGGCTAATAATGACTTATAGTTTTCCAACAACAAAAACTGTCTAGCTAGCTACTTGCTTAAAATGTACCTGCAAATGTGATTGTTGAAACTGTTCAGATGACTGCTAAAGATACAAATATGTAATATAGATTGAGTAATTGCTAGTCAAACAATTATTTATGATGCTTGAAGTGACATGTAGCCATGTGTTTTCAACTAGGCCATGTATTCATATATATATATATATATACACATACTAGTGATGTGCTTCAGCACAATTAGAAAGCGAGACTAGCTAAACAAGCAGAAGTAATACCACAGGCTTCAGAGTGCGATTTGGTAAGAGATCTTCATTTGGGCACCTCCCTCTCTGGCAATTGCTGGTGCTTATAATTCCATTTAATATTGAGCTAAATTCACTTGTCCTTTTGTTGACTGAAATAATGTCGTATAAGCCCATAGCTGACAGTACTGCTAGAAGGTTTGGAGTTCATATACTGGGCTGGTGGGAGTTGTAAACAAGGACAAGAACAGTTCATTCTTGGCTGGCTAGCTGGCTAACTGACTATCTCTCTTTGCAAGCCTATCAGCAAGAAGTACTGCTACAGCCACTAATTCGAATAGAAAATGAACTCCAATAAGTTTGTTAAACCTAACTGCCATGTGTCTCCTCATTTGTCTCTGTAGCTCTTTGTAATTTTTTTTCAGGGAAGGACATGCATTGGCCTCTTTGAACTTAGGCCATATATATTATATATATGTATATGTATATATATTATATATATATATATATATATATATTGGTGCACTTGAGCACAATGTGGTGAACTAGCTTGCTTAGTTATATAAACTATAGTATATAGCAGGTAACCATTAATTTAAATTTTAGCAAACAAATACAGAATTGTGATTTTATCTTTATTTCCAATGTTGCAGTAAATCAATTCTGACTATCTGAATTACCAACAAGCAGCTACAAAACAACGGCCAGAACTTTGTATTTTTATCAGATATATTTATTCACCACAGTTCATACCGAGTAGTGATAGCTTAAATATTAAGGCATTCTGACTATCAGTGACAATGGCTCTTACTCACGTCTACTTAGAAAAAGCAGAGCTTTTTTGTTTGTTTGTTGGTTGTTATTGTTGTCGTTGTTTTTTTCAATTATATCCGGGGAAAGTTATTCAATGCCATAGTACCCAATCATAGCAACTTTATGTGACTTGAACAATCTTTTCAAGGGAATAATGCACAGTTTTGAGCCTTAACCATAAAATAGAACTCTGTGGACAAGCCTAAAGTGCTGTGTTTTTGGAAGAAAAAGGCACCTGAGCACTAAAGAGGCATACGTACAATCCATAAGTATATATATAACATATTCTCGATTTTCAATTATATACCCCATAAACTGTCTTGCTAGCTTCGCTTGCTTGCTAAAGAATCATGGGGTCTCGGTTCTTCACTCTCCCTATTAACTATAGTAGTTTACTATATAACATACCATGTCACGTGATAGAGCATTTATTGCTGGTGTTAGATGTCTCTACAAAAGTTAAATGAGAAAATAAATAATTTCATTTACATTTATTTCATGTATAGATGTGACTAGTAGATGAAATAATATTTAACAATATTAAGAGCAATATTCAAGAGAAAAGAGAATTGACACTGAAAGTACAAGGATTCTAAAGCTTGCCCATGATGTGACTGGGAAAAGTTAAAAATAGCTATACGTTTTACAAATCAGGTTAGAGATAGATAAATTTTAGTTGTTGATCATTAATTCCTCTTATTAGCAATAATCGGTAGTAGTTTCCAAACTCTAGTTTCTTGCAGCTCCATGGTAACATTTAGCAGTACATATATCAAAGTGTGTACCATCTCACTTCAAAAGCAGGCCATACACAGACGCTCAGAAAGGGGGTTGCATAAGTAGAGAAACACTTGACCCCACCTACTTTTGAGCACACTCGGTAATGTAAGCTACAAACCACATCTGACATTTGACATTTAAATATTTACAATTATATTTCTGGTCACAAAAATGCTTTATTGGCCCATCATAGCAAGGCTTGTTACAGAGCATTGCCTTGGCATTTAAAAGCCAGTTAAGCAGCCTGAATGATTGCTTGTCTAATCTAAAGTTAACTTGTTTACAGTGATCTAGCAGTATGCTGTGCTTTTTACGTTAGTTGTCCACTCTATTTCAGAGTTCTAACTATGAAAAAAGAAGTCAGAAGTTAATGGTGGACAACTACACATCATACAAATATATGTGTTTTCAATATCATTAAATTGAAAGGGGGGTGCACAATCACTCCCCTCCCCCATCATTACTATCACTTATGCTAGCATTATTTGGCTCAACCCAGATAGTATCTGTTTTCTTAAGACTGTTCATCAAGAATGTATTTTAAGAGACAGATAAATTTTGTAACTCAGATACTATAATGACATACCACCATAGGAGGTTTGACCAAATCACTGTTACCCAGTTGACCCGATTCCTCAGAATTCACAATGTTTTCCTAGAGTAGAAATATTTATGTGATTAGTTAGCACTTAAAATAACTCGTTGAGAAAGCAACACCTTCCCAGATAATATATTGAATAATGTTACGTCAACTGATGAACATTCTGGTGATTGCATAAGCTTTTTTTGAAGTCAACAAATGCATATATGTATACATATAATATCTATGCAAATCAAACACAATAATTCTCCTAACTTGTAAATAATGAGGCTGTTCAATTGTTACTGGAGGGTCAGGTTTACTGTACACAATCTTTACCATGTATTCTTGTCTGATGTCTTCTTCTGCAGTACCTTTGAGTTCTACCCTAACTTGATCAGGACTAGAGCCTAAATGTGTGATATAAACAATAATTTTTTTCTCATCTCTAACCATATCTATGTTATTAAAATTTTTCTTGCCTGTGTCAACTATAGGAACATTGTTCTTCACAATCTTCATATCATATTTTTTCTTAATCCATGAACAACATTCAGTCTTGTACTTTTTAAGTCTAAAAAAAGACAACTTAATTGCATGTATCAACAAAACAGACATGAATAGATAACATGTTGAAGTGTATTAACCCTCAGTGCGCACGCGCAATATGGCTACAGTACTCAAATTGTCTGTCAGTGAGTGAGTCAGTCATTCTGTTACGCACAGTGGATCTTGGAAGAGAGTGGCCTATGAAAATTAAATGAAGCATCAAATTGTTGTACTGGAAATTTTACGTCCCAATGTGCCAGAATTTTTGTATTCCAACTTAGTTTTCCAGAAAAAGATAGTCATTTTTTGGATGTACTACGTAAGCTTTTGTGGGTAACGCCCCCTACAATCATGTGCTACTCACGTGAGCAAATAATTTCTTTGCTACCGCTATGATTTTACTTTACACTATATTCTCAATGGTTTACAAGAGTGCTTGGAGTTTCCCAATGAAACCACTGGTGAGATGAGCATGTTTGGCTTTACACATCAACTTGCTCAAGCTACATATCAACCTGCATCAGCAACATATAGACATTATTCATTGACTGGCAAGTACCCCACCACACTGTAACGCCTGATGTACAACTTTTGCTATTTAAGAGTGCTGTAGCATATGGTATTTTATCCATGGTTTCCCTCTCCTGCAATCTTTCTTCTTGAACCATCCCAGTTTTTTCTTATTCCTCTTTTTAAGTCATGAATTCGCTTCTCCTCCTGCTCCTCAGTATCTCTGCCCTTTCTGTATTTTTTCCTTTTTCTTCGTCATAAAAATAATTTTATCAATTGCAGCCTTTTCTCACCTGCTTCTATTTTTTCAGACCTTTGAATTCTTCTGCTTCTCTGCCAATCTTACATCCACAATTCATGTTGGACTATGGTTAGCTACTGTAGGTGGTGAACACACTTTCCACCTCAGTTCCGCAAATGAATTATTCATGGTTACAGACACTCACTGTTCAGATATAGAGTGGGGGATGAACAGAGTAAGACCTAGGAAAACAAAGAAGGAAGTGCATACACACTTGAGAATACACAAAGCTAATGGTTTGATAGCAAGAGTGTGTGCCTGCGAAGCTGATGGTCGTGGGTCCAAATTCTTGAAGGTACTTCTTATCTTCTTATTTTTGTCTACTATTGACCAAGTATAACTAAATGGTTTTCCCCTGTAGTAATGACTATGTTTTACCAAATCTGCTCAGCTCATGAATTATTCATGAGTGCACACACCGTCCTCTCAGTCATCGTCATTGTTACATACTGACACACGCAAGCAATACTAATTTTTTTCTTTAATAGCTAGCTAGAGTATATCAACACTGAGGTTTGCACCCTAGTGCTTCATTAATCCTCAGCATGCATGCGTAAGAGGATTGTAGTAACCGTCCTGTCCGTTTGTCTGTTTGTCCGTTTGTCTGTTTGTTTGTCTTATTGGTGAATCGTAATCACGTGAGTAAAAATTCCTTGCTGCCTGCTGCAGTTTTGCTTATGCTGAGAAGTTTTTATCCAAGTGCAAAAGTGAAGTTTCGCATTGAATATATATGGTGAGTGTCTCTGGCCTGTTTAGCTTCTTCTTTGTTTAGCTTCTTCTTTTATGAAGACACAGTGTTTACATTTATCGTTTCCATTGCTCAAGTTATAATGATACCTGATTAGAACAGCCAATAAATTATTCTCTTGGTCTGAGATGATTTTGTAATTTTTAGCTTGTGTATAGTAGCACTGAGGGTTCACGCCAATGGTGCTTCATTGCTTCTAGCAGCATACTCACTTGTGATAACACTACCAGAATAATACGTTTAATCTATATAATAATATGCATGTGTGTCAGTAATGACAACAGCAATCTTGACCGTCGACGACAACAGTGTGTATGTATTCATGAATATTCATGAGCTGGTCAGAAGTGGTAAAGCGTCGTCACTCCTGATGGGGAAAACCTTTTCACAAGGGAAAAAATAGGAGAAAAAAGCGACATCCTAAAGATTCAAACCTGCAATTGCCATTGTGGAGTGCACACACAAACCAATTAACCGTTGTGACCTAACAGCTTAGAGTAGCTTGAAGTGTCTGATGAACCTATTGTACAGTGGTCCCTCTCTTGAGAGACCACCCTATGGTTACAGATTAAGTGGTCTTTCAAGAGGAGTGGTCTTTCGTCAAGGGGGGACAGAAAATTCTACTCTTAGTCATGCCAGAAAAGTATTGTACCATTAATTACCTATTTGTTATATTATTTAAGAATTCATCTGGTTATCATTAACAATTAACAGAAAATCAGCATTAACTATTGGAAATTGCAATGGATGTAAATAATCAGTGAGTTTAGTTTGCTTCATGTTTCTAGTATAACATATCATTCGTGCAACAAATGCCTTTGCTTTTAAGCAGCTCAGAATTTTCTTGTCCAAGGGCAAAGTCTTGAAGGTCACTCAAATGTGCCATGGCTTTTTTAATGATTTATGTGAATGAAATTATTAATAATGAATGATTTTAAAGTCATTTGCTTTAAACTTGCATTTCTCTTGATGACAGCTAAATCTCTTATCTGCTTCAACAGTAGTGCTGATGTGGGAGTACTCTCCTGCTGTCACTTGCTTAGTGCAAGAAACAGAGTGATGAGATGACCTCTGGTGGATCAGTTATTCTGGCCTTTGGCTAGTTATGAAGCAGACCTAAAAGTTCTTCCTTTTTTTACCACAGCAAGCATTTGTCAAGCATATCATATATAATAGCCTATAATTCAGTTAAAGTTGCTGCTCTGGTCTGGACAGGAGCTAAGCTCAGACAATTATAACCACAGATCAGCTGTAATGAAGTTTGTCATAGCTAACCAGTACAACTTACCACCCACAGAGCAGCCTCAGAAGTGGTAGACCTAGATTGGGAGATAAAGACAGCAGTTGGACTGCTACAATTGAGGCCCGATATGCGAGGGTCTACTGTACCTGCATTTGGCAGGTCAGAAATATTGTTGATGTCAGCAAATGGTCTCTAATTTAAGCCTCTACACCCGGTCGTCGAAGTGAAAGAAAGTACACAAAAAGGACAGAGATATTGGGGAG
>WLWD01005379.1_pt1 | contig 14729 bp, 14 predicted proteins | sample 6712731 | NCBI WGS metagenome assembly WLWD01 (sample SAMN12718690, study PRJNA576275) | sponge metagenome | isolation source: marine sponge | host: Mycale hentscheli | place: New Zealand: South Island, Marlborough, Capsize Point | collected 2014-11-01
AAACACTGGATTTTAATTTCAAAACAAGGTATGTGATTCTTAAATCTTGACATTTCTATTCATCTTCATTTAGGCTCTTTGGAAATTCCTCACAAAGACAATGTGAAGGAGGTGTTGAAGCTGGAGTGTATGTAGGCCAAGGATAACCAGAAAAGCAATTGTATGGATATGCTGAGAAAGAACAACAGACAGTTTGCTACTATTATGACAGTCTTCAAAATTCATTGATTGGCCTATCATTGTTTTTGTTTATTGTGGATGTTGATCAAATTGTCATGCACATACGTACAATAGAGACAGATGACAACTACATACATACGGTTGCTAAGGTAACATGAATCTATCTCAGCAAAAGGAAGACAGATTGTTAGAGCTGTTTTCCAACTCACATTCTCCCAAACTGACATCACAATCACTTGAATCTACGAATGTCCAAATTATATTACGGTATTATGAAACTGTAAACCAGAACAAACAAAACAGTAACCCTTCCCTACAAACAAACAAATCAGAAACCCTTCCCTTCCCTTCAAACTGCATTGTGTGAATGAAAATACGTAGCGGAACACTTCTAATGGCAAAGGAGGTGTGACTCAAGATCAATACAATTCACTCGCTCCTCCAGAAACAAAAACATGATTGGAGCCTATTCTGCGAGTCTGGCAACTGCAACTAACGGACTGTCTAATCAAAGCCGTGCCTCTAACGTTTCCATCGCTGCTATGTTTTTAGGTTTCCCCACAAATATGGTGAAACGAAAACAGTGATTTAGGAATGTATAATTACAACATGGGGAAACTGACAGTTTTTGTGTTCATACTTTTCAGAGCAACTATTAACCAATGAATCTGCTCCATTTCAGGTCTCAGTTGTGGCGTGCAAGCATAGCGAGGATGTTACTCAAGGCAAAGGATTTTTAAACATTGCTGATGATATAAGACATCTATTTGTTTTAGAACAAAGCAACGGCAACAGCTAAGTCTAACAAACAAAAAATTCTTGACAATAAAGCCTAGAGTGAAGTAATACACGTCCGATTTATAAATGCTGCAGAGCATGAATTTACTTGAATAGATTCACGTACACATAATGGACCAATCAGATTGCTCGCATGTGAATATATTATACACACCTGTGTTGTGGGTGTAACTGCAGACCTGTGTACCAGAAATTCAAGATGAGCACTTAAGCAACTCGTTGCTCAAGGCTCAAGCTATGCCAACCTGTGTGTACATACAGTTTAGAGCGCACTAAATAATGTTAGTAATTTCTATACAGAACAAAGCAAAAAGCATCTCAATATTATGTCCTATCAACTTTCACATTAAAGTGAAGGACCAGTTTAATAGTTCCCTTGAGACAAGCTACAACAAATGGAGAAGATAATGAATGAAAGACTTTTAAAGTTTAATGCAAGTGTCACAAATGATTCGTATAGTGTGATTCTTTACTTATAGCTATAATTATTAACATGCACATTCAGTGAAATTATGACTTTCTCTGCATGGATAATAGTGCTAGGATTTGATATGAGAATATTTAGTCAATGTTGAAAAGTACATAAATGACAACAAGAGGAACTTAAAGGACAAAAGACAAACAAAAGGAAAAAAATACTGACTAAATCCTACTATATTATAGGTATAATGATATGACTTGAAACTGAAGCTAATACTATGTATTCGATCTTACAATCCGTGCAATCCTTGCACTTGGGAAAAAATCATTGATTACTTTATACCATTTAATATTCCACTACTTCTCTCCCCCCCCCCCCCCCCCCCCCCCCCCCGGCCCAACCCCCCCACACACACACACACATGCAAACAAACCCCTCACCCTCACTAATATCACACACACTGCCACCACTAAAGCCAGAATGAAAACACAATGTTTCATTAAACAGTAAACTACAGGGACTACTTCAGTGAGCCACATAGAATATTACTGTGTAATATATAACAATTGCAGCCATTCTTAAATGCAAATATTTGTACACATTCACTAAATTATGTATACATATATAAAATATATACATGTATATGCATATACTTATCAGTACAGTAGTGAGTGGAAGAAATGAATGAAACAATAATGCCTCTAGGGATAACCACTTTCCCCAAATATATCACACAATTGTAACAACTTTATTTGTACATACAAATCACTACCACGCGAGAGCCTGACCTTGACATGTGTGATAGGAATGAGTCCTCTTTGGCCAGTACTCTTCTCTGCCACGTACCAGTACATTACATTACAAGGGTCAATGATGGTGAGGATCTCTCCACGCTTGAAGGGGAGGTCATTCCTTTGCTCACCTGCAAAAACAGCTACTTTGAAAGCAAACTTGGATATGTATTACGTTATATATGTTGCATATGGGATAGAGCAAACATGTGCCTCTCTCTCTCTCTCCTACCTATCAAATTGTAGCTACTTAATATCATTTACAGGAGAGAATATATATATCATACCATTGATAGCCCCATAACAACCCCTCCCCCGTCCAAAAAATTAAATGTGTTTGGAATATGTTTGGTCCACTTTATCATATATGTAGTAACGTGTACTTCAAAGTGTTTGAATCCAGCCTTAGTCACTAGAAACATAAGCCTAAATTTATCAAAACCTGGCAATTGCTAGTATGGCTTACCTACATATAAAAGTAATTACGTACTAAACTTAGTGCACTTGTTCCTACCAAAAAAAAAAAAAAAAAAGAACCATTTTTCTTTCTTTCATCAATGGCCTTAGGTCACTTATCTTCAATTAAGCATTAAAGTGAAATGATTCACATAACTTGTTTGGCTTATTCCCTTTACACTCAATCACACCTGAATAAATCTCCCCGTACACTTGTCTCTCTACCTTTGTAAATGAATACATTGCAAATACTCTATCAGAAGAACAGTCCACCCACTTTTAACAATGCAATCCACTGGCCATTATGGTCCTACTTTCACAAAAGTACTTTAATTATACTATAGCTAAGCTAACATCTCAAACCTCTAAATCTTATAAATTGCAACACATTTTGGAGAGGAGGGATGGGTCACTCATCTCCCATACTAGTAGATCTTGGTCACATCCACCGAACTAGTGGTTCTGCGACTGCAGACTCCTTTCATAACCTTCCCAACGCAATAAGTTGATAGACAGCAAACACAACAGAATTTTCGATAAAATGATTATAGCTTGAAATCAGCTGTATAATAAATCGCCACACAACAACCACGACGAACCGCCATCTATTGGCAGCGTGCTACTAATGATTTTGAACAATCACGTGCGTACAAATTCAAACTTGTTTTGGAGGCATTAATTTGAACGGGGGACATCAAGGAGGGATCGGAGAAGCGACTTCCGCAGCGAGTACGTGATTTGTGGGCTTCTTTTCACTGAAATAGCTAGAAGTCTTTGCAGCCTCCTAGGCATCCTAGGAAACGTGGTGTGAGTGCACCTTATATTTTGTGGTGGAGATCTTTTGGTGCGGGAGGGCTTTGCATTTATTTAGCTACCTAGGGTTACCGATTTAACTCTCATTTCTCAGAAAAGAGTGCCATTGTGAGCATTCGTTGTGTTGTGTCCTTAAACAGCATTGGATTTATTTTTTTTGCTTGTTTGTTTTGGTTTTGATTTAGGAGTAAAAATGGCATCCAGTAAAGCAAGCTCAAAGACTATCTTAGATCTTAAAGAGGCTTATGATGAGGGGCGCAAGAAAAGATACACAAAGGGGAAATTTCTTGGAAAAGTAAGTTAATTCTGTCCTTTGTTGTCAAAGAAAGTATTTAGCTATATCATTTTATTCCATTCATTTGGTTTGTAATAGGGAGGTTTTGCTCATTGCTATGAGCTGATTGACTGCGATACCAAGGCAATCTATGCTGGAAAGATTGTTCCAAAAAGCATGCTGACTAAACCTCACCAGAAAGACAAAGTAAGGCTTTATGTTGTAATATTCCATTTATGTTCCAGTCAGAACTACTTCTCCCTTCCCTTCTGTTTTGTGAATGTTGAGTCTTTATTTACCACCAGTAACAACATCATAGGCTATATCCTGTGCAAACAATTACTCTGTGTGTGTGTGTGTGTGTGTGTGTGTGTGTAGATGGCTATGGAAATAGAAATCCACAGATCATTAGGCCATTCCCATGTGGTGGGCTTCCATGGATTTTTCGAGGACAGTAATCATGTCTACATTCTACTTGAGCTCTGCCGGCGTAGATCGCTCATGGAACTGCACAAGCGAAGGAAAAGGTTGACTGAACCTGAAGTTAGGTATTTTCTCAAACAGACACTACTGGCTGTGAAATATCTGCATGATAACAAGGTAAGTAGTCACCTATTCACAGTGGTCACTTAAAGATACTGTCAACTTGCTAATTAATGTTTACACTTGTCTGCCCCCATTTTACCATCCCCTCCCCCTTTTATTTTAATGTATAACATTGCCATGCTACCTCAATATGTTAAAACTACTTTGGTATACTTTAACAGCACATCCATTATAAATTTATTTAAGATAAAAATATTGTCTCGTGAGCTTATCTTTTGTTTGTGTAGGTGATCCATAGAGATCTCAAACTTGGAAATCTCTTCATTAATGATGACATGGATATCAAAGTTGGTGACTTTGGGCTGGCTACTAAAGTAGAGAATGACGGTGAAAGAAAACGGTGAGTATTTACAAATGTAAGAGTGCCAGTATTTATTGTCAAGTAGTTTATTTATCTGTTTGTTATTTACATGGTATATTTGTGTGATATGCAGGACTCTCTGTGGCACTCCCAACTACATTGCTCCAGAGGTGTTGGGAAAGAAGGGTCATAGCTACGAGGTGGACATCTGGTCTATTGGTTGCATCCTGTGAGTGGTCCATGTTGGTTACACTCCCTTCCCACTCCCTAGCTCAGGACATGGTGTTAGCTCACAATAGCCAGTTAGTTTTAGATCTTGTACTTCATTTCTTCACTCTAGGAGGGAAACTATGCTGGACAGCTGTTCTGCTGTGCCAGTGACTGCTAGTCTTTGTCTTAATAGTGTGTTCCTGCCTTTACAGTTTACCTGGCGACATTAGGGTCCCTAGGTAGTTGGAATGTGTGCTTTATTGGTCCTGTTAACGGACTGAAAGTACATCATCAGTAGATATGTCATCAGTAGAACTGTCATCAAGGTATTTGGCTAACCGTATAGCTAAGAAATATAAATGCCTGAAAGCTATTATTAATTATTGAAAGTGGTTCTGAAGTTTATTGTTTATGAATAGATTAATTCTTAACTAGTTATGCCACTGTCATGTGTCATGTGATAATCACCTTGCCAACCTATGAGTGGGGATGAGGAGCTGCACTTGGTTTGGTATTTCAAGCAAGTACATTGTGTCTATGTAGGTACACATTGCTGGTAGGTAAGCCACCGTTTGAGACAGAAAGTTTGAAGGATACTTACCAGAAAATCAAGCGTAACGAGTATCGGATTCCATCCGATGTCAGTGCTGAGGCTCGAGCACTGATTACAAGCCTGCTGCACTCTAACCCTACTTGTCGACCCAGCCCGCAGGCAATCCTTCATGACCCATTTATGGCAGGATTTATGCCTGTTAAACTTCCAGTGAGGTGAGCACAAGGAGTTTTTTTTTAATCTCTGAAGGAGCTATCATATTATTATTAATTTTTAATATTATTTCAGTGCGCTAACTACAACTCCTCATTTTAAGACACAAGAATTGGTGCCACGGCAACCGCTGTCACAGGTCAATGTTATTGCTAGCAGGAATGCTGAAGTGGGTCTGTCAGTAAAACCCAGCACTGGCCACATACACACTGTTCCTAAGGAAAACGGTAAGTGTGATACTCTACTGGGTTATGATCCGCTAGTGTATGCTGCAAGTGTAGAGTGGGCTATAATTGGAATTTATATGATTGTTGGTATGGGAAAGCTTGGAAACAGGAATTAGTTTAAAAAGAATTAGTTTTAATGTATGAGACGGTAGTAATGGTTGTTAGTGTTTGATGAGGTTTCAGTGTCGGGTGACCTCTGGATGTGGGAGATAAACTGTAGTGTCTATGTGGTGGTGTTGGCATAGGTTCTGATGACTTCTATCTGCACAGTCTACTCTCTCAGATCCAGGTGTGCGTGGACTCCAGTCCAGCCGATGGGACCAGCAAGCCAGAATTATTCAGTAAGTGTGCTACATGTGATGAAATTGCAGGAATATTATTGTTCCTTGCACTTATATCCTCACAGATATACAATATGCATTGTGTCATACAAATGGTGTAACTATATTCACTCATTTCATAGTGTGCTAACCTTGAACCTTTCTCCTTTCTGTAATCGGTTTTGACAAACAATGTGTTTCCTGATTCCACACCACGTGCCTGCTAGGTTCAATTCCCTCTTTAGGTAACTGTTTTCTACCGTCTTTTTTTTTTTTTTTTTTTTTTTTTTTTTTTTTTTTTTTTTTTTTTTTTTTTTTTTTTTTTTTTTTTTTTTTTTTTTTTTTTTTTTTTCTCTTCCCCTTTTATTTAAATACAATTTTTATTTATTTTCTCCCTTTCTCTTTTCTGTAACAGTAATGATCCTAACTAATCCTAATATCAGTTTATGCATCATTTGGAGTTGATGCTTAAAACAGATCAATAATAATAACTAAGCTTATAATATCCCACACTCAATATCTAGCTATATTGCATGCTTTTCTTACATGAATAATGTGCTCGAATATTGCCCAAGCTATATAAATACTACATATATTTATATATTATACTTAATTTTATTGGTAGAGCTTGCATAGATATTGCTACATATGCATTATAATATCAGATTGGCTATTGGATAATTTTTTAAAACATCAGCTATCAGAAGTATAAGCTTTTATCAACACCGGTTGCAGCACTGGTCAGATTAATTGCTTTATATTATTTTTCCAGGAACTATGCAATTGGTTGGTAAAACATACCAGTACAGCCTTAGTGGCAACTCACGCAATCACCGCTGACATGCACACTAAAGGCATACATTAAACTACAACATGCCACTAGTTTTTTCTGCTTCAGAAGTATAGCTTGGGGGGGGGGGGAACTTTAGAGGTGGGGCTATATGCTTGAGATGAGTGCACACATGCAGCAATTTACAGATGGATTAACCAAAAAGCAAATTATCTATTTAGTGCTTTTTAACAGTAAAATTATGAGCAATATCCAGACCCCTTCACCCACTGCCCATATGAATATTGGGATATTATTGAACTGCAAAACCAGAGCACTCAGTTGTAACTGTGTAAACATTTTTTTGTCAACCATTCATTTCAAGTACATCATACCTTCTGTAATATTGAGGAAGCTTTTGTGGGTAAAAAAAGGGGAGGGGTGTGTGTCCCACAGTTTCTCCCCTTCTGTATCAAACAGTTTAGTTTGTTATCATGAGGATCCTACCAATTACTGGACTAGTGAATCTGTATACTGTCCAATGTTACAATATGGTTGTGCTGATGATAACCAGTTATCTGATATAATAGTGGTCACTGACTTTGAACATGTCCACTAATTAACTAGATTGTGTCATGTCAAGATATATTTAGCTGGGTCCTTCCTTCACTCCGTTTTAGATGAAGCAGAAGACCCGGCCTCCATGCCTGTGTTCTGGGTCAGCAAGTGGGTGGACTATAGTGACAAGTATGGATTAGGCTACCAGCTATGTGATACCAGTGTGGGTGTGCTCTATAATGACTTTACCAGGATGCTGCTGGGAGCTGACGGAGTGTAAGTCCATCACAACACCATTATTTAATATAGTCGAGTCTCACATAAACTAATATACATATGAACTGAGGTACTTCTTTGTTGCTCATGTAGGTCATTGCAATATATCAATCGTGACACCACAGAAGAATTCTACACTATTGATTCTCATCCTGACCCTCTCACCAAAAAGGTATGCAACATTAAAGCCTAATAAAACTTTATCAAGTTTCATATTTTCTTGTGTGTTGGTAGGTTACTCTTCTGAAATACTTCAAGTCGTATATGTCTGAGCACTTGTTGAAGGCAGGTGGCACTGCTGGAGAGAGGCCTATTGAAGATGGTGTTAGACTGCCTCACTTGCGTGCATGGTTTAGAACAAGATCTGCGATTGTACTCCATCTTTCGAATGGGATCTTGCAAGTATGTACATGATTATTGTGAGGCCTTAATGCCAATATGATTTTTTTATTTTTTATAATGTTTTAGATCAACTTTTTTGAGGACCATACCAAGATCATCATTTGTCCTCTAATGTCCGCTGTGACTTACATTGATGAAGCCAAATTATTTCGTACGTATCGCCTTGATCGCATCAGCAAATATGGTTGTGGTAAAGACCTAGCCAGCAGACTACGCTACGCCAAGACAATGTGTGAGCGACTCATTATTAAGCTGGACTCCAAGAATGTCGCTACTGCCAAGTCAGAAGTCCATCCAATGGCAATTGGACAGACAGCCACTACAGCGACATAGCCTGATGTTCTAGAACCACCGTGTTAGGTTACCATGGTGAACAGCTTTTTTTTCTCTCTCTCTTTTTTTTTTTTTATGTATTTTGTTCTGTACATAATGAAGTATTTAAATGATGCAACTGAATTGACAGCACTAGCTAAACATATCAACACTGTAGGTCAACACATTATTGTGTTAATTTTTTTATTTCACTTTTTTTTGCGTTTCCATAATTATCATCACATTTGTATATGCACATAAGGAATTAAATATAATTATAGTTGCATTGAAATCTGAAGTTGAGTAGGTGCGATAATGTAATAAAACAAGCGTGTTCAAACTGTCCAATCAGATTGCTCAATTCACGTTGAATACATACCCACCTCTAGGAGATGAATAAGTAGTGTCATCCTTTTCCCAATATTAGCCTAATCCTGCATCTTCATAAGAAGCACCTCATGTGTCTGTTTGGCCAACCTGTATTGAGTGCTTGGTGTAATCCCCTTATCTAAATCCAATAATACGAAAGGCCTATTAATATTTCCTTCCCCTACAGCCCATTTGCCTGGTTTGCTGGGAGACAAGTGCCCCATATAATCCCACCACCACAGGACAGGAGGTATTGCCAAGGCAGCCCTACGAACTCTTACTAATTTTCTGTAAAAATCAAGATATTGGGTGGTCTCACTGTGAGCCTACTAAATCTTCATTACACAATTGTTTGCTACAGTAAATCTCCGAACTGAGAACAATGTGGGACCAGACTTTAAGTTCATAAATTGGAGGTTATTTGCTTTAAAAGCAACACATTCTCTATTAGAGGGGACAAGTGAAAAGTTCACAACAAAGAGGTCACAGGTTTCAAGCAAATTTTTTGTTTAAATTGTCTACCTGGTGAATTAATGCAGTCGCAATGCTTACGAAATACATATGAGTAATTAATAATACCTGGTACTGTCTGGCCAGTATAGCAGGCAAACTTGAGGTGGATTTTATTTAGTAGTTACACTTATAACTCCAAACAGCAAAGTCAGCAAACTGACAGCAATCATATTTTATTTACTTTAATTCATTCCAAAGCTGACGTTGAGAGTTAACATTATCTAGAAATATTTCAGTGCTTTGTCCAACAATGGAGATCACACGCCATAGTTTATCCAGCAGTAGTTTTAAGTTAATCCACATAACATTGTGTTCCATAGTTTCTTGTCTACTTTGTTTTTATTGCTCTCATTTTCTGATCTTTATGGCTTCAATCTTGGGTGATTCCTCCATCTTGTTTGTTTTCTCTGTCTTTGGTTCTTTTAAATTCGCTCTTGGCATGAGCAAGTTTTTCTCCTTTGCTTGAATTTACAATTTCTGTCGATTTTTTTTAAACTTTAGATGTTTTCATTGCCTTTATTGTTTGTATTAATGATTGTGTCAATTCAGTTTTATTTTTATTTTTTTGACGTCTTCTTTTTCTTCCTTGTTTGTGCCATGTTACTTTCACTTCTAGCCTTTCTTTCCACTGCATAACAGCAATGCATTGTTTGCTTTCTTAGTAGCATCTCTAATCCTTGTAGTACTGGTAACTGGCACCTTCCATGCCTTCCTTGTGACTCCTGTCTCACCGGTTCTTGTCCATATGGCATCTCCCGCCACACTTCTGTTATCAATATTTTCTGTCCTTTGTTCAATTTCCTTTGTGTTCCTCTCTTCCCCTATATGTCCTCTTTTCCCCTAACGTTTTTCTCTGTATTGAAATCCTCTTTCCTCACAGCTTTCATTTCCCACATGTCTTTTTTCTTCTTTCTCATCCCTGTCATCTTTATTCATCACATCCTTCTCTTCCCTCTCATTGTTCTCTTCCCTTTCATCCTTCTCTTCCCTCTCATCTTTGTCTTTACTTACATCCCTCGCTTCAGTCACATTATTTTATGCCATTACAGTGTCAATCAATCCTACTCCATCTTTCACTTCGCTGAAATTCTTCTCTTCTCTTGTGACTTCCATTTCCCTCGCATCTTGTCCAAGTGTGCACACAGTACACTGATCTACGTTGTCTCCAAGACATGATGGAGTAGCTTCACTCATAGTTTTCTCTGACCTTGTGACATCCATTTCATCCCGAACACATAGCTTTTCCTCATGTTTCATTGCTGCATAATATTCCTGGAATGCTTCCTCGGGAAAACTATCCTGAAGAGGCAAGAATAAATACTCCGAGGCAGAACGCACCAGACACCTAAAATTAATACAGACATAATAATTGTGGTGTCTTTGGGTTAGATTGGAATGGATACCAGAAAGTAGCTTACATACGCTAGAAGTTAGAATGTACCAAAACAAAAGTCATCCATACTTACGCATGCGTATACAACACAGGGTGTTCATAAAACGGGTAAAGGGTTGATACACTTGGAAAATCATGATACAATATTACATTCGCCTCCCCTTAAAAAGGGTGTGTAAGATGAATACAATAATAATTATGGAGTTCTCCATTTACACAACTTGATATTTGCTAGCAATATTATTGTCCAGGTTTATATCTGTCCGGTGGACGAACATGTCTCTTAGGATACGACTTGATGACTGCTGTAGCTGGAGGTGGCATGCTTGCAGAACTTGCTTTGCTAATGATAGGTACTTCTGGATTAGGAGGGACATTGGGTGTTGCTCCTTCAACATTTGAAGTGCTAGGAGGAGTAATTTCCTCAGTGTCTTCTACAGGAGATAAGATAGCACTGTTGGGAATATCCTCCAAATCATCAACTTCCTCCGGTAAATCCAGAATGGTAGGGCTTGAGGTTGAACCTTGCCTACGGATGTGATCGGCATGGTGTCTCATTTTCCGGTTGTCCTCCAGCCTGACAACATAGGAAACAGGGCCAGTAACTTCCTCTACTACTGCAGAGAGCCATCTGGTTCCTCGCCTGAAATTGCGGACATACACTCTCTCTCCCTTATGAAACTGTTTATCCTTGGCAGATCTATCATGTGCAGTTGTCTGTATGCTGATGCTGATCAACACGTGTATCTCTACATGGCTTGATGAGATCCAAACGAGTACGAATTTGCCTTCCAAGCAAGAGCTGAGAGGGGGATTCGCCTGTGGTGCTATGTGGTGCTGCCCGATATGAAATCAATAATTTCGCCAATCTGGATGATAAACTTCCTTCCTTGCTCTTCTTAAGTCCCTTTTTGACAGTCTGTACGGCTCTTTCTGCCAAGCCATTTGTAGAAGGGTGATATGGGGCTGAAGTGATATGCTTTGTACCATTTGTGACTAGAAATGTTTCAAAATCTTCGCTGACAAAGCAAGAACCATTGTCGGTAACCACTACCTCCGGTATTCCAAACTGTGCAAAAAGTGTGCGAGAAATATCAATGACCACTTGCGAAGTAGCTCCGTTCGTAACAAAAGCTTCAATCCATTTTGAATGGGAGTCGACCACCACTAGTATCATTTTCCCTTCAAATGGACCGGCAAAATCCATGTGAAGCCTGACCCAAAGTCGTGATGGCCACTTCCATGGTTGTAAGGGCACACATGGAGAATCTGGATATTGTTGCTACAATGTATACATTCTTGAACTGATTGTTCAATATCTTTGTCTATAGATGGCCACCACACGTACATCCTGGCTAAAGACTTCGTTTTAGTCATGCCCAAGTGACCTTCATGTAGTTCTTGCAAAACAGCATTACGACCTTGAGGTGGAACAACAACGCGAGATCCCCACATCAGACAACCTTGATACAGTGAGAGTTCTGCTCTCTTCGAACTATAAGCTGACAGAGCAGGTTCACAAAATGTGGTGTGCAGTAATGGGGGCATCTCGAAGATGATCTGACAGTAGGACCAATTCTGGAGGGGTACTTGATTCCTTGTGACAACGCTCAAGTGGTAATCTACTCAGTGCGTCTGCATTCTGATGCTTCTCTGTTTTCCTGAAGACAATAGTATATTCGTATGCTGAAAGGAGTAGAGACCAGCACCGTATACGAGCTGAAGCTTGCGATGAGGTAGCTTTGTGCTCATGCAAGAGTGACAGTAGAAGCTGGTGATCTGTCACCAACTCGAAATGATGACCTAACAGATAGGAGTGAAAACGCTGAACTCCAAACACCAGTGCAAGTGCTTCCTTCTCGATTTGAGAGTAGTTGTGCTGAGACTTCGACAATGAGCGTGAAGCATAACCGATTGGACGCTCTGATCCATCTGGCATGCGGTGTGACAGAACCGCTCCAATCCCGTAGGATGACGCATCACACATGAGTAGAAGATCTAATTCTGGATTGAAATGTACTAACAGGTCAGATGAAGTTAAGAGCTTCTTGGAGGCTAAAAATGCTTCCGATTCTGGTTCAGACCATTTCCATCTGACATCCTTTCTCAAAAGATTATACAGTGGAGCTAGCACTGCTGCCATATTCGGCAGAAATTTACTGTAGTAAGTAAGTAAGCCTAAGTATGCTTTTAGCTCGGAGACATTCCTAGGTTCTGGAGCTTGCTGAATAGCTGTTACTTTCTCGGCTATAGGATGCAGCCCAAACTGAAGTCTTTAGCCAGGATGTACGTGTGGTGGCCATCTATAGACAAAGATATTGAACAATCAGTTCAAGAATGTATACATTGTAGCAACAATATCCAGATTCTCCATGTGTGCCCTTACAACCATGGAAGTGGCCAAAATTCTATGACCTAGGTAAGTGACTGATGGTGCTAGAAAGTTGCACTTGTTATTGTTGACCTTAAGACCTGCTTGCTCAAGTCTATTCAAAACCTCAGACAAATTTTTCAGGTGCTCATCTTCGGTAGAGCCAGTTACTAAGATGTCGTCAATGTACACAGTTACTTTAGGAATTCCTTGCAATACTGACTCAATAAATCTTTGAAAGATTCCTGGAGCCGATGAAACTCCATAGGGCAGTCTTGTATAACGGAATAATCCTTTGCGTGTATTTATCACCACCAGCTCTTTGGATTCCTCAGTAAGAGGAATTTGTAGGTATGCTCGACTCAGGTCAAGCTTTGAAAAGGATTTGTCACCAGACAATTGAGAGAAAAGATCTTCAATCTTGGGAATGGGATAACGGTCTAATTTAGACACAGGATTTATAGTTTGCTTGAAATCTCCATAGATCCGAACGCTTTTCCCATCTTTTTTTTAACACTGATACTATGGGCGAAGCCCATTCTGAATGCTCTACAGGTTCCAATATGTTTTCTTGCACTAATCGATCTAGTTCTTGTTCAACTTTCTCTCGACAAAAAATATGGCACACTTCTGGCTTTTGAAAATTTGGGGGGAGTTTTAGCATCTTGACTGTGCCCAATCCCTCTGAAAATACGGAACTATACTTTCCTAGTAATCCAGCAAGTGCAGTATTACGAGACCAGAATATTTCTTGCCAGTCAAATTGTACGTTTTGTAACCAATTTCTTCCTACAAGGCTTGGACCAACACCCTTCACAATAACCAGGGGTAATGTATGTAACTTTCCCTTATATTGAACACTAACATCAACAGATCCCACAACTGGTATACACTCACCGAGTAGGAATGAAGTGTCACATCGGTCGCAACTAGTGGACGTTCCGGCCAGAGATTACGAAATTCCTGTTCAGACATGACAGAGAGAGTGACACTCCTGTATCAATCTCCATTTCCACTAACTCTCCCTCTATTTCCAGTGATATAGTGTATGGCCTACGTCTTGAAGTAGAATTAACGCAGTATAATTCATCTGGACTACTGGTTTCTTCGCTGCACGAATCGTTGCTTTCCTCTAAGCAGTGAACGGACTTCTTGGCTTTCTTGTGAGCCGTATAACCTATACGCTAGATAGAAAGACGCCAGCATATAATGACGTCAGCGTTCGCTCGGGCATGCGCGCTAATCAGCCGGCGGATTACCGAATTAGTGATGCGCTCTAATACCATCACAAAATAGCGAAGCGAGCGATGCATGTTCCCTGTAATTGCAGCTATTCCATGCATGCTTGGTGTGGCTACAAAATACTGTCAAAGTGAGAAAATAATAGTGGTAGCTTTTTTCTATGATCTTGCGTGGGCGTACGTGTGCACATTTTCTCCTACGCGCTTGTGCGGGCCGGGTAACCTTCTTAGCAACATTTTTTGTTTACCCGCCGTACGAAGTAGCGATGCCCAGTGAAATAAATTCTGCGAAAGAGAGACAACGTAGCTAGACCTGAACAATTATTTCTTATTATTCTCTTATTATTCTATTTAGAGATGAG
>WLWD01001911.1_pt1 | contig 14720 bp, 6 predicted proteins | sample 6712731 | NCBI WGS metagenome assembly WLWD01 (sample SAMN12718690, study PRJNA576275) | sponge metagenome | isolation source: marine sponge | host: Mycale hentscheli | place: New Zealand: South Island, Marlborough, Capsize Point | collected 2014-11-01
AAAAGTATGTGGAGTGCATATTGAGTTTCTATACCTATTTATAATAGTCAACACCAAATAGCCTATAGACTATAAAATATACTCACTCTATCCTATATAAACTTAGCTAAGTTCTCTGATTTGGTACAGCTATAAATAGCTCATAAATTGCATGTTACATCATTACATGGCACCAAAGCTAATCTACACGGACGTAGCAGGCTACATTATTTGTAAAAATCACAAGATGTATTGTGCAAATGTTTACCTATATACCCAAACTGACTTCTACAATATTGCCCTGCACTAATCAGCTACTACATCTCTACTAAAAAAAATAAAAAGTTACGTAACGAATTTTCAGCATTACCAGAATTCTCTGTATGTCCAGCTATTGAAGGCAGTTCTATTTTGTTTATAGATTGAAGGGAAGGATATTCCTTCTCCTTAAGAGAAAATCTCACTTTTTTGACCAATTGGTTTGAAGTACATTTCTTTTCCTTAGTCCATGTTACTGGAGAAGCTTCCATTTCTTTGGCACATTTGTATGAAGGGCCTGCCTTCCTTGATACTGAGGAAGGTCCCATTTCATCCATAGATTGTTTAGATTGGTGAGAGAGACATGCTTTCCTTAACTTGGAAAAATATCCCATTTCATCTATAGATTGGTGAAAGAGACATTCTGTCCTTGATTGGAAAGAAGGTCCCATTTCATCTATAGATTGGTGAAAGAGACATTCTGTCCTTGACTGGAGAGAAGGTCCCATTTCATCCATGGAATTGTGAGAGAGACTTGACTTCCTTAACTTGGAAGATCTCATTTCATCTATAGATTGGTGAGAGAGACATGCCTTCCCTAATTGGGAAGAAAGTCCCATTTCGTCTATAGATTGGTGAAAGAGACATCCTGACCTTGATAGGAGAGAAGGTCCCATTTCATCTATAGATTGATGAGAGCGACATGCCTTCATCAATTGGGAAGAAAGCCTCAGTTTGTTTATAGAATGGTGTAAGAGACATTCAGACCTTGATAGGAGTGAAGGTCCCATTTCATCTATAGACTGGCAAGAGAGACATTTCATCCCAGATTGAGGGGATGGTCCCATTTCATCTATAGGTTGGTGAAAGAGACATTCTGTCCTTGATCGGAGAGAAGGTCCCATTTCATCTATAGATTGGCAAGAGAGACATCCCCTCCTTGATTGGGGCGAGGCCCCCATTTTATCTACAGATTGCTGAAAGAAATCTTCCTTTCCTGATCGGAAAGAAGGTTCCATTTCATCTATAGACTGGTAAGAGGGACATTCCCTCTTTGATTGGGGAGAAGCCCCCATTTCATCTATAGATTGGTTATAGAGACATTTCTTCCTTGTTATTTCGGAAGGTCCCATCTCCTCAGTGCAGCAGAGAACACATTGGTTCTCTTTAGGTTGTGCCACTGGATAGAGCACCAAATTTTGCTTCTCCATCTTCAGTGCCACTGGAGATGGTTTGCTCTTCTCACTAGACTTCCGATGTTTTCTCACCCTGCACCATAAATCACTCGTTTTCTTATCAGAATGATAGAAATGACCTCGCTTCTCCATAATGAACTAGTGTTTGTGACAGTTTACTTATTCAAGATTTGCAACTCTTTCCACAGTAATAGCTACTCGGACAGAGGTAGACTCGGATAGCGTCACGAAAAATAATATAATCCTATAATTGTTTTCGAACACTTGCCCTGCGATAACGCGACACGCTCACACACAGCACACGTTCACTCAGAGCACAGTTCACTCAGAGCACAGTTCACTCAGAGCACAGTTCATCACTCAGCACATTACTAACAACAATTACTCCGCGGAGTGGATGCGACAACTCGGAACTGGTAGCAGCTACTAGCTAAAGTAACCTAAAAAAGGTAATAAAAATCTATTTTTTGGGACTATCAAGCTAGTTGGGGATTTGATCCGGGCGTATTCTGTTGACACGCACTACACTACAGAGAAGCAAAGTAATTGACCCACTAGCGAGTATGGAAGCGTCAGAGTTCCAGAAAGTCAACTGGACGACCTGGCCCCGCCATACGAGAGAATAGAGACAGAGGTCGTAAATCCCTCCTCGTTCTACCGTTGACTGGATCCTCTGAATATAGGTTGTCCACTAGCTAAGGGACAGACCCGATAATTAATATTACCGAGTAGGTAGAATAATATTGTTTGACCAACAGGTGGTATGCACAGTAAGAGATAAAACTTGTAACTAAGGTGAATGACAGCGATTTAGGTGATATACAAACAAAAAATGAAAGATCGACGGTACACAAAAAAGAATAAATAAGCATGCTTGAATAAATGAGCATGCGTAAATAAATAATTGGCGAGCGAGCTAAGCGAGCGAGACAATATCAGGGGTAACTCAATTGAAAATCGGGGAAATTTGTTGGCGAGCGAGCGAGACACTTACTGGGGTAACACTGTAGAACTCATATTGGGGTAACACTGTAGAACTCATATTCCTGATTTTCAATTGAAAATCGGGGAAATTTGTTGGCGAGCGAGTGAGACACTTACAGGCACTGAAGAACTCATATTCCCGATTTTCAATTGTGTTACCCCTGTGGACAAAAGCGAAGGCAGACTGAAATAGAAGAACTTAATTGTTCATAGTAGCTCAGCACATTTGTAGAACTCATATTTCCGATTTTCAATTGTGTTACCCGGTAAGTGTCTCGCTCGCTCGCCAACAAATTTCCCCGATTTTCAGTTGAGTCACCCCTGATATTGTCTCGCTCGCTTAGCTGGCTCGCCAATTATTTATTTACTCATGCTCATTTATTCACGCATGCTTATTTATTCTTTTTTGTGTACCGTCTATCTTTCATTTTTTGTTTGTATATCACCTAAATCGCTGTCATTCACCTTAGTTACAAGTTTTATCTCTTACTGTGCATACCACCTGTTGGTCAAACAATATTATTCTACCTACTCGGTAATATTAATTATCGGGTCTGTCCCTTAGCTAGTGGACAACCTATATTCAGGATCCAGTCAACGGGAGAACGAGGAGGGATTTACGACCTCTTTCTCTATTCTCTCGTACGGCGGAGCCAGGTCGACCAATTGACTTTCTGGAACTCTGACGCTTCCATACCATACTCGCTAGTGGGTCAATTACTTTGCTTCTCTGTAGTGTAGTGCGTGTCAACAGAATACGCCGGGATCAAATCCCCAACTTGCTGGATAGTCCCAAACAATAGATTTTTATTATCTTTTTTAGGTTACTTTAGCTAGTAGCTGCTACCAGTTCCGAGTTGTCGCATCCACTCCGCGGAGTAATTGTTGTTAGTAATGTGCTGAGTGATGAACTGTGCTCTGAGTGAACTGTGCTCTGAGTGAACTGTGCTCTGAGTGAACGTGTGCTGTGTGTGAGCGTGTCGCGTTATCGCAGGGCAAGTGGTGTTCGAAAACAATTATAGGATTATATTATTTTTCGTGACGCTATCCGAGTCTACCTCTGTCCGAGTAGCTATTACTGTGGAAAGAGTTGCAAATCTTGAATAAGTAAACTGTCACAAACAGTAGTTCATTATGGAGAAGCGAGGTCATTTCTATCATTCTGATAAGAAAACGAGTGATTTATGGTGCAGGGTGAGAAAACATCGGAAGTCTAGTGAGAAGAGCAAACCATCTCCAGTGGCACTGAAGATGGAGAAGCAAAATTTGGTGCTCTATCCAGTGGCACAACCTAAAGAGAACCAATGCGTTCTCTGCTGCACAGAGGAGATGGGACCTTCCAAAATAACAAGGAAGAAATGTCTCTCTAACCAATCTATAGATGAAATGGGGGCTTCTCCCCAATCAAAGAGGGAATGTCCCTCTTACCAGTCTATAGATGAAATGAAACCTTCTTTCCGATCAGGAAAGGAAGATTTCTTTCAGCAATCTGTAGATAAAATGGGGGCCTCGCCCCAATCAAGGAGGGGATGTCTCTCTCGCCAATCTATAGATGAAATGGGACCTTCTCTCCAATCAAGGACAGAATGTCTCTTTCACCAACCTATAGATGAAATGGGACCATCCCCTCAATCTGGGATGAAATGTCTCTCTTGCCAGTCTATAGATGAAATGGGACCTTCACTCCTATCAAGGTCTGAATGTCTCTTACACCATTCTATAAACAAACTGAGGCTTTCTTCCCAATTGATGAAGGCATGTCGCTCTCATCAATCTATAGATGAAATGGGACCTTCTCTCCTATCAAGGTCAGGATGTCTCTTTCACCAATCTATAGATGAAATGGGACTTTCTTCCCAATTAGGGAAGGCATATCTCTCTCAACAATCTATAGATGAAATGGGATCTTCTTCCAAGTTAAGGAAGTCAAGTCTCTCTCACAATTCCATGGATGAAATGGGACCTTCTCTCCAGTCAAGGACAGAATGTCTCTTTCACCAATCTATAGATGAAATGGGACCTTCTTTCCAATCAAGGACAGAATGTCTCTTTCACCAATCTATAGATGAAATGGGATATTCTTCCAAGTTAAGGAAAGCATGTCTCTCTCACCAATCTAAACAATCTATGGATGAAAAGGGACCTTCCTCAGTATCAAGGAAGGCAGGCCCTTCATACAAATGTGCCAAAGAAATGGAAGCTTCTCCAGTAACATGGACTAAGGAAAAGAAATGTACTTCAAACCAATTGGTCAAAAAAGTGAGATTTTCTCTTAAGGAGAAGGAATATCCTTCCCTTCAATCTATAAACAAAATAGAACTGCCTTCAATAGCTGGACATACAGAGAATTCTGGTAATGCTGAAAATTCGTTACGTAACTTTTTATTTTTTTTAATAGAGATGTAGTAGCTGATTAGTGCAGGGCAATATTGTAGAAGTCAGTTTGGGTATAAGGTAAACATTTGCACAATACATCTTGTGATTTTTACAAATAATGTAGCCTGCTACGTCCGTGTAGATTAGCTTTGGTGCCATGTAATGATGTAACATGCAATTTATGAGCTATTTATAGCTGTACCAAATCAGAGAACTTAGCTAAGTTTATAAAGTATAGAGTGAGTATATTTTATAGTCTATAGGCTATTTGGTGTTGACTATTATAAATAGGTATAGAAACTCAATATGCACTCCACATACTTTTGTAATGCGATTCTAACAGCTCAGGTAATAACAGTCCAATGGTTCAATAGAAATTTGCTGAAAAAGTGATGAAAGTGTAATTGTATTGAAAGTACATATAGTTTACAGGACGGAGCATTCTATTGCTAATCAAATATTATTTCAAGTCCAATTAGCATTGCAGTATGACCATTAGCCAATTTATGACTTCAGTGTTCTGAAATACGTATTTATATGTTTCATGTGGCAATGCTATCAAATGCATGGAATGTTAATAATATTTATTTTGATAGCTCCTCACACTGTTCAAAAGAATGTGCAATCCAATCGACCAAGCACGTGCAGATTACCACTTTGGCCACATTTGGCTTTGAGAGGCACATCGCCCAATGAAAACGGGATTTACACTTTACACAATCTAATCAAAGCTGAGGGGCAGAGAAATTATGAATTCATTGAGGAAGGAAGAAGACTGTATGTATCAACATGGCAAGAGCATGAAATGCTACCAATGGTATGCAAATTTTATCAATTTTGATGCCAAAACAAAATTGTTAAAACTATGATAGAAACATGGAATGTAAGCACTCCAGTTAAGTATTGGGTACACATCCTTTATAAGTTTCAGAATGTACTTGTATACAATACTGAATTAATTGGCACCACTTTCCAAAATATCTTAAAGAACTGAGTGAGAGTTGCAATTAATTCTTTATACACAGTGTCACATTCCAGCCTAGTTAACTGGTTTTGTGATTAATTTTTACGCACCATAACCTGTTTATGGGACTTTCTATATCAACACGTTTACAAATAACACTAAAATAATTAGCTCAATACTTTACAACTAAATAACACTAAAATAATTAGCTCAATACTTTACAAGCCTGTTACAGTTAATTGTTACAGTTAATTGTTACAGTCATGAATAATTATAGGCCAATAGAGGTAACTGAGAGGTTGCACAGGATTAATTAGAGCATGTAGCCAGCAGTGTTGGGTAAAGTAACATAATTTAAATCACAGCAGATGTAAGGTGTCAAGCAGATAAGATAAACAAGAAAAAGTTAATCGTTCAAAATTTAAATGACATTTCACACATTGTGTGGTAAATTTAGGGACTTTAGCTATAAGGCTTTGTGTAAACATATTTTAAGATTGTAGTCATAATTGTGCTCCATGCATTTTGTTCAACCAGACTCTAGGTGGAAAGATAAAATTAAAGTTAAAAAAATTGAAGAACAAATTTCTAAGAAGGAAATTTGGAAGAAACAATTAAAACACCTAGAATATATTGTATTTATTTGTTTAAAAAAAAAAAGGGAAAAAAAAAAGAAAAAAAAAGAATGAAAAAAGAAGAAAAAAAAGGATTGGAAACACATGTTGAATGCAAGTAAGTATTTGATGAGATTTGTTTATTTTAATAATGTACTTAATGTTTCTAGTAGCATGTATTTGGTAAACAATTTCAAGTATTACCACATATTATTGCCATCTCTTATTACAATACTTGCAGAAAGTCAGGTCAACAAAAATTTCCAGTTAGCTTAGGAAAAAATCTGTTAACCGAGTCAACCATTTTTAAGTATGCTTAACATTATTATTTTCATATTTTATCATTAGCATGAGTTGTATAGAATGATATGATAAGCTAATAAAGCAGTTTTTCTGCGTTTTAACAGCCAATATAATGTGTTTAATTAAAATTCACCCGATGTTTTGATTTCATGTTGAAGTCCTCCTCAGGGGTCAGGTAGAACTCTTCGTAATAAACACAATAATTAATAACAAATAGCTGGTGGATATTTACATTTACTGTTATGTGTCTAGCTAATTCGGGTGTGCTGAATGATGCTGTGTAATTGCCCATTAAGCCGGCAGTACCGGTAAGTATACAAACCCGCCCATTCCTCTCCCTTCCCACTTTCCCTCTATTATTCTTTCTGTATATACTCACATTATCATTACTTATCCCTATTTTATACACATACAATAACTGATGTTCTGTTGTTGTTTTTTTTGTTACAGGTTCCAACAATGTTTTTGTTCCCATGAGTAGTGCCTCCTCGTGGCGGGAATGGGCAACATCATTGTTCAATAGAATTTCGGATTTCAACAGGTTTCATACTTTGGAGCCTGAAATTCTATTGTACTAATGGTGGCTAAACTACTTGAAAATTACTTAATGAAGGGTTATTATGTGGAAGAAGGTTAAGTATATGTTCTAAAAGAAGTATTGAATATCAGGCCTTGATATACATTGTTGATACTTTTGTTTGACAAATAATGTAGACCCAAGTGTATTTTCTTTCATTTATCGCACATGCAGGAAACTTTTCTTTTCTTTTATGTATAGATGAATATGTTTTTCTTTTTGCTTTCGTCATATGACACAAGTAAGCATAATTTTTCTAACATGATCTAATGAAATCCTCAGTGCCTTACATGTCATATACTCAGGGTATCACATAACCCTTCATCATTGAGAATTATTTAAAACTTCCAATACAAGGGGTATCTCCAGGGATTATTTTGAGGAGATTTAGCTGGTAGGAATAGAAAGAAGTTAAAGTTTAGCAACTGGTGTGTACGGTCTTGTCTTGACTTCTAAGTCTTGCTTACATCTGTCTCTTCCCGGTGTTCTGGAATTACTCCCACTATGTTTTTTTCTTATAGTTCATAGTTTAAAGTGCTAAGAAGAATACCATTAAAAAAATTCTCTTGTCTTTGTTAGAATAAACCCGCTCGATAACAAATATGCCCGATTTTCAATTGAGTTACCCATCTCGCCCGCTTCGCTCGCTCGCCAATTATATGTACAAAAAGTCACTGAAACAAGCGCTGGCATACCTACGGACTACGCGCATGTATTTCGTGTGTTGGTGGGGCTACCATCTTGGGGTTAAAAAATAAATATATTATATGTATATAGGTTAACCCCCCCCCCCCCCCCCCGCTGCCCACCACAGCTGAATTTTGTTAATTGGTGGTGGTTTTGGTGGAGGAAAACTTTATCGCGCATGCCGTTGACAATTTTTTTGCTATTGACAATTTCTTTGCTGCTGACCCATAAATATTGCGTGATACAATTGATTCGCTACCTTCTCAGCATTGCTTTTTGTTTCTGGGCAATATATGAGCGGCCATTCTTCAGGGAAGATGGTGCACATTATGAGGAGACTCTGTTTGAAGATACGTTCTCACTTCAACTGCAGGGTAAATTCTGGGAGTTGCTGTGGCAGGAATTCGACCAAAAGAAAGCAGTCGTCTACACCTCTGCCCTTAACTAAGGTAGCTTATTGATGTACTGTTTAGTGTGAGGAAAATAATATATTGCAAAAGAGTTCAGGTTTGGCTTTGTGGTTAGTTGATAGCAGCACAGCTGAGATGAGTGGTGTAGTGTACATATAATGTCTACATACACATACGTAGGGAATACTTCAACCAAAAGATTTAGTTCAATGGTAAAGCCACATAACTTGCTTGTACATAAACAAGGTCTTTCCAAATGTAGGATATTATACTGTTGCATGGGGCATGAACAAGGTAAAAGCCAGTTGGAGCTAAAATATAATGCCCTCTTCACAAATTTTGGGTTCAATTCCTTATAACTCAGCTAGCACTGTATAATCACTAGCTAATTTACCATGTGAGATAGTGCAGCTGGGTAAAGTTATAGTGTTAGGTTAAATAGTACATGTGTGACCAAACAATTTGGTAAGACTCTTAGTTTTAAACGAACTAAACTTCTAAAGTTAACACCACCACTACTTTTCAATGTATTCACTGCATTTCATGCACAGTTCTGGAGGAATTAGGTCATCTTCTGTTGTTACTAGCCTATAGTCTTGCATAGCCAGTCCCTATGGATCTAGAGTTAGAAGTGAGAAGTATTGGTTGTTGAAGTTGGTCTATTGTGTACCTTTACCCACACAAGCAGTAACAATTCCTCAAGTGTTCAAACAACTCATTTTACAACAACATTTCAACTAATAAATGTATTGTACTGTAGTCTTATGCATACCCGTAGCCAGGGGGGGTTCGAGGGGTTCGGTCAAACCCCCCTTTAGAGTGACCGGAAGTAAATATTTTAGCCACACCCCACATATAACGTCTGGAATATCATCATCTGTTAGATCGTGCTGAACCTACGATTGAATTATCTGCTGTTTCCCTATATGTACTTCATACTCTGTATATGGACAGCCTAGTCTGAGTCTGAGTGACCTAATAAACATTCAGCTCCTTGGCTCCAAATTTCGCTCTCACGTTGGCATGAGTAAAGCTTGCTGCGCTAGCTACATCTATTAAAGTGTAACATAATACACTTATTAATTAGTACGAGTATTAGCAGGGTAAGCATGCTATTCGATATTAATAGCACAAGCAACGGAATTTTTTCAACATATTAAAAGGGGAACCGTCGGGAAGCATCTGAGAAAGTTAAACCTGAAATACATACAAAGATAGTGTGTGCACTGTATAGTGTAGCTACACTGCAAATGATTAAAAAAAAAGCTGTCCTACTATTAGCAAGTGATAGCACGAGCCACCTGTGCTATTAGGGATTAGTAGCGCTCGTAAAGCTATTGAAATAGCACGAATAACAAGGTTACCTGTGCCATCACACGCTAATACTTGGCCAGCTTTATAAAAGCTGCATGAGACTGCTGTTAGCTAAAAATCATTTACAATGTGGCTACTATATATAGTGCAGTCACTATCTATCTTGAACTTTGCTTTCAACCGATGGCTCCTCCTAATCTGTTGAAAAAATTCTGTTTAATATCGGTAGAGCTTCTGCACTAAAGAATGAGGTTGTCTCCAACTAGAAACTACAACTGTACATTTCCAAGGCTAGAGCTGCATGCTTGCGCACTTACCCTTATTATTTCACTTAAGCTACCGTGGCATTTCACTTTGTCCCGTGCTATTTCACTTAGTTATAGCAATTTTTCCAATACATTTTGAACGGGCAGTTTACACCGCCGTACTATTAAATAACTTGTAGTACATTAATGCTGCGCTGTTACTTGAGAATAATACCACTTTTCTGTCGAATATCAACAGCATTTTAATGAACTTATAGATTTGTAGGGCTAGGGCTAGGGCTAGGGCTACCTGTGCCATCACACGCTAATACTTGGCCAGCTTTATAAAAGCTGCATGAGACTGCTGTTAGCTAAAAATCATTTACAGTGTGGCTACTATATATAGTGCAGTCACTATCTATCTTGAACTTTGCTTTTAACTGATGGCTCCTCCTAATCTGTTGAAAAAATTCTGTTTAATATCGGTAGAGCTTCTGCACTAAAGAATGAGGTTGTCTCCAACTAGAAACTACAACTGTACATTTCCAAGGCTAGAGCTGCATGCTTGCGCACTTACCCTTATTATTTCACTTAAGCTACCATGGCATTTCACTTTGTCCCGTGCTATTTCACTTAGTTATAGCGATTTTTCCAATACATTTTGAACGGGCAGTTTACACGCCGTACTATTAAATAACTTGTAGTACATTAATGTTGCGCTGTTACTTGAGAATAATACCACTTTTCTGTCGAATATCAACAGCATTTTAATGAACTTATAGATTTGAAGTAGAATACATAGAACATAATTTTAAGTTTTAGTGCAGTTATATTTTGGTTGTTTTTTTAATATATTGTAGAAGAATTAATGAGGAAACAAAGGTAGGTGTGGCTTTTTGCGTCTTCAAAATTCGAACCCCCTATTGTGAACTTCTGGCTATGGGCCCGTTATGGGGAATGAAAGAATGCTTTGTCTGCATGACTACCGCATCTTTTTTGGTAAAGATGTAGCTACTGTATCTTTGGGCAAGTGAAATTTGATAAAGTTGCATAAAGTTAGAAAGCAAATAAACAATGGGGCTTTCTGCTTAAATCCACAACAGGGTCATGTGACTATTTTGTTTAATAAAGTCCTTATAATATAGTATATCTATTTGTGGACAATTTTAAGGAGTTTCAAATAGATCCTCATTAAAGTATTTCTCAGCTCAGCTTGGTTTTTACCAGCCCCCCTATTTGCTCATCTAACTACTAACTCTGCAGGACTCATACAACACCTCCTCACTGAATTGGAGTAGTCTGAGTAGTAGTATAGTCTCATGAGTCAGATTGTCCTTCTCCCTAGCTCGCTCCCTATCACATGTGGTTATAGAACGCAAAGCGTAGTAGCTAGAGAAAGTCACTCTTATTAGCACCTGTGAAGTGTCTCAGATGTAGCTGAGCTAGTTTTATCCAGGTAAGATATTTAGCTCATGGTGGGTAGTGAATACAAACAAGAAATATTTCAATAATCAAATAAACTACTGTACACAAAAGGAATTGAGTTGGGAAAAAGTATCTCCAAAAGCTTGCCAGGCTACATGTGTACAGACCCAGTCTGATTCCATGTTTGTCCCTAGTGTGTCTATTCTTACTGCCTCATCTTGTTCCACCCTAGCCTTGCTTCCCCTGAAGCAAGCATAAGTGTATTACTGATGCAGTTCTTTTGTTGATTCGCTGAACAAATAAATAAACATTTAGGTATTTAAAAACATTTTAGAGTTAAAATGGGGGCAAGAGGCTATCTGCTTTGGCACCTATGCATGTGTATTGTAATAATACTAGCAAGTCCCCGCCACACAGTAGCGCTTGATGCACAATTAACTTTTATTATCCTATACCACTTGGTTTAGTTACACCAGCTTCCTTCTGCTGCTCTCTTTCTTCCTGAGCCTAATTTCCTCTCCAGCTCTTTCTTCTTGGGTCTTGAATTCCCTTTTTACCATTTATCCATCTTTTTCTTTCTCAGTCTTTGTGTCCTTCTATCCGTGTGATGGTGGACTTAGGCTTTGTAGAAGTATTGCCTTCCCTTTTGAACGCTTTATTAATTTTACCCATCAGTTCATGTCGACACATTACCAAAACTCAGCCAATGAATTATTCCTGGGTACACACTGTCGTCATTACTGAACACACAAACATAATATTATAGTAGATTCAATATAGTATGATATACATGTTGTACTACTGTAACATATGCCTGTTGTATGAAAGTTGGGAGAACAGGCATGTTTTGCACGTCTGATATATGCATTTTATATGTCAGTAGTTCCTGTAACACACCTGTTACTAACAGGCTTGTTAATGAACATGAAGTTCACCATGCACAGCTGTGGAGCACAGAAATGCATTTTCAACGAAGCACCTCAGCGCTACTACACACTAGCTAGCTATTAATTTTTCAGACCAATTGGGTATCACTATACATAGCATTGCTTTGAAAACAGTAGATGTAAACTTAACTAATAGTTAATAATGTTTTTTTTTAGCGTGACTAAAGGGAGGCTTGATGTAACACAATCATAAATGCACTTATTCTTTCTGCATTGTCATTGTTAATGACACCAAGGTTCACCCAGACAAGATGAGCAGTCACAATTTTGGTATACTCGTTCTTCAGTTCCATCACTGCGGTACAGTTTTAGCATACCCTCCCATTCTAAAACAGTTAGAGTGCAGTACCAAGACATTTGCAGGATTTAGAAATTTGAAGGCTCCCTGCTGTAGCATCAGAATTTGTCACAGCTTCACTAGCAGTAAAAACAAAACAAAATAAAAGACTGAAGTATTTTCAAAACTATATTTATTGGCAATAAGTCACAGCGGTGCCTGTTCTGTACCCAATTGTTGACACTGACAGAGTACAGTATCCCTCATGTGCAAGATCAGAGCCACATTACAATACAATACATAGTGAGTAGGAGATCAGTTCCAATTGCCTTCTATTCTACCCCCCACACCCAAAAAAAAAAACAAAAAAAAAAACAACAACAAAAAAAAACAAAAAACGTCCAACAGACAAATTCATGTGTAAGCTAACATGACTGTTACCACTGTTACAACCAGTTTTGTACAGTCCTGTAACAGGCATGATGCCTGTAACATGCAGGGTTTGGGGTGTTTTCCAGGCATGCTCACACCTTTACAGGCATATACCAGTCAGTAGCAACATGCATGTTGCTTGGGTATTACTGGGCATGGTAGCAAGCATGTTACAGGTATGCTACAGGTACAGTACATGCATGTTACAGGTATATTACAGATGTGCTAAAGATATACTAAAGGTGTGCTACAGGTATACAACTACAACAGGGGTGTTACAGCTAAGTACATTATTACACAGATAAAAAAGTGTATACTACTTCTGACGTGATTGGTCAAAAAAAATTGGTTTAACAAACAATTTCGTCATAATACTACTTTCACTTGTTTATTACAATGTTGCTATATACATGGGTACACACCCTCTACAAACCAATTGGTGTGCTGGTTTTTGAGAAAATGCAAAGCTATCAGCTCCACGTATAGAGCTTTTGTGGATAACTCCCCCTTTAGTCACATCATAATCACGCGAGCTAATAATTTCTTATGTGGTTGTTTTGTTTTATGCTGAGAAGTTAAATTCATGCCACAATCATGGAATCTAAGATTCTTATTATCATAGCTAGTCCTGGCTACAAGGCTCATTTCACGGTGGGAGATAGACAACAGTCTAAATTTTTTGTGGGTACGGTTCATGTTACTTAGTTTGTCAACAATCCTGATTGCCATATTATTTTTCTCATTATTGAAGAAAGTCTAAATAATTGTATTAATATTATTGTTTACTTGATTGTTGTTACAGATGATAGTTTTGTGTGCTGTTCTCTTCGTTAGCCAATTCGGTAAAAGTTTGAATATTGTTATTAATCCTCTTTTTATGTAAACATTCAATGCCTCTTGTTATACTCAGGTGGCAACATGATTTTTCCTTTTCTCCCATTTATGGTGCATGATTTCTTCCCTCATTTGGACAAGGATGAACTGGGTAAAGTAGTGTAATATATATAGTTCCTGCGGAGAAGATTGATTAACTATGTTATCAATGCAGGTCGTAAAGCAGGTTACTTAGGAGGTGCATATTACTTAGGAAATTTATTTGGCTCTTTCATCTGGGGAATGGCTGCCGACAAGCTAGGAAGAAGAACAGTCTTGCTAATGGGTGTGTTCTTTATCATTGTTTGTGAGCTCTTCTTTGGCTTTAGTCAGAACATGCTATGGGCCGTGTCTGCTAGACTGCTCTGGGGCTTGTTCAATGGGAACACTGGAGTAGCCAAGACTTATATATCTGAAGTAAGTAGTTATAGATTAGTTGCTGGAGTTCAGTTATTATTATTATTATTATTATTATATATATTTTTTTTCTCAAGATTTGTGATGACACGAATCTAGCCAAGGGTTTTGCTGCTGTAGGAACTACTGGAGGCATGGGATGGCTCATGGTAAGTGCAATAATTTGTATTTTATGCAATTCGATTATGCGACTTGCTCTGTTTTAACTATATATTTAGGGCTCTGTGATAGGAGGATTTTTGGCTCAGCCCGCTAATAAGTACCGCCTGCTTGAGTTTCAGTTGTTTTGTGACTATCCGTACTGTTTCCCATGCTTGGTAGGAGCTGGACTCAGCATGTTCAGTTTATTAGGTGAGTCATTTTAAAAGAATTGCATGCAATAGGCATAGGATGAAATGAGGACGAAGCTATGTAAAGTTTATATAATATAATCCTCTATTTT
>WLWD01004710.1_pt1 | contig 14718 bp, 9 predicted proteins | sample 6712731 | NCBI WGS metagenome assembly WLWD01 (sample SAMN12718690, study PRJNA576275) | sponge metagenome | isolation source: marine sponge | host: Mycale hentscheli | place: New Zealand: South Island, Marlborough, Capsize Point | collected 2014-11-01
CCCCCACCAAGTTATAGTTAAAGACTAACTACACGGTTTACGTCGGTTGTGCGACTTGACGCGAACTACTTTCCGACCAGATGGTTTACATGAAGGTTTGCAAGACTTTCTTTTAGCCATAATATACATCCTTTCTCCCTTAATTGGCGGTCGAAGTTAATAACGAGGATTGAGTAACCATTTCGGGAGTAATTTCGAATGCTTTGAAAATATCTCTCTGGGATTTTGAAATCTCGCTAATCAACATTTTTTCATTAATTTTACTGCATCGTATTTTACTTAATTCAGCCAGCATTTCCCTGACGGAATATTGTTTGAATAGTTTAGATGCTTTCATTTTTCTGCTGAGATGACTATGTAAAATTAAGGCCACAAATTTAACAAAAATACGCCCATCAGCGCTATATGGTGTATGCGCTCGCAGTCTTTTCCCGTCCAGCTGATTTTTCTCCACGTCAAACATTTTTTCAACAATGTCTCTACTCCTATAGTATTCCAGCATGCCATCACGGTTATGAGCATCAGAATTTGACAAAAATAATAAATAGCCAGTTCTCGCCAAATGCTCTGATATTGCTCTGGCATTGCGTGTAATTACCATTCTTTTTCTGTCTAACTTGAAAAATTTGACCAATTTTTCAGGAATTCGTTCACTGCGAAAATCTAAGTATTTTTTCATCGATTCAAATTTTTGAGAACTGATTTTCTTCTCTATGTCAAATAGTCGTGCCAGAAAGCCATGGCGCTGGTCAAGCCCAGCCTTTTCATTGTAGTAGATATGAACCTTGAAGGCATTGCCTTCCAAATCAACTAACGTTTCATGATGATGGAGAATTTCCTCCTTGAATTTAAATGCATTCTCCATTTTCCTGACATCTTTACGATGCTTCTTTATCAATTCTCTCACTAATTTGAGGCTGAATGTCATCGGCTGAATGAAAGAAATATTGTCCCTCATGTCATTAAGTTTCAGTATGTTGGCCTTGCTGCAGAACCCTCTATCCAAGATAAGTACAACATCTTTTATGCCAAGCCATTCCAAACGCTTCAGGCAATTATTCAGTGTCGAAACGTCTGAAATACTGCCTGGATAAATCTGATAAAATAATGGAAGTTCGCTTTGCTTCGTTGCACACGATTCCCATATTTATCTGGGGCAGGTTTTCATGATCCCGGTTATATCCCCACTCCACAAAATCAATATTAGTAGAATAGCTTGATATTGACGTAATATCGAAATAAATACCTGATTTTGGAGAACATAGGTACGTATTCAGTGATCCACGTTGCCATTTATACTACCTTCATTCTTTCTTAAATCAAGAGTACATATCGGCTAAAGTATTCTTTAGAATTCTCTCCTGGCTTTCCACCTTAGCCATCCCTGAAAAAATAATAAAAAAGACGAATTTTTCATTGATTTAATTTTCGGTGGCATTATTGTGTGTATTAATACGTGCAATTTAATTAAAAATTAAGGAATTATATCAGATATGAAAAAAAGAGAGAGATTAAAAAAGGAACTGATGAGCAACCTTGATATTATTATTGGTTCAGTTGTCATGTATCGCTCAAAATGTGGAAAGAACTGCACCTGTAACAATGGGGAGAAACATATCTGCTATTATCTCAGTTCGAAAAAAGAAGGTAGAACTAAAAATCTTTATCTTCCGCCCGGATCAATCGGCGAGGCAAAAGAAATGAATGAGAGATATAGGAAAGTTAAAGCCCTGCTGCAGGAAATCAGCCAGTGTAATTATGAGAGTCTGAAAAAAAGAAATCTTACCAAAGGGAAATAACAGTTGCCGAAAGCACAAAGGTCAATCAGACATAATCATTCTTACGGAAAATGTCCGGAAACATGCAAACTTTCGCGACTGAGAGTAGAAAATGAGCAGCTGAAGAAGGGAAACGAACAATTCCGTCAGATTTTTGATGCTGCCGTGGATGAATTCAATAAACTCAAGCGACGGATTGAACAGCAGAAAGGGGAATTGAATTGTGAAAAAGAGGCGAATAAAGATCTGGAGAAAAGAATTCGGCAACTGGAACGAGAATTGAGTAATGAACGTGGTAAAGCGAATAAATTCGCATCTATGCTTTTTGGTTTGAAGAGTGAGAAACTGAAATTGTCAGATATCAAAGTTGAGGATAGGAATTCTATTGTAGTTGAAGAAATCAGCGAATCAGAAATCACTAATGCCGGGGAAGACGAATCGGCTGGGGAGAAAGGAAAAAAGACTGAAGCGGAGAAGGACAATGACACGAAAAAGAGAAAATCCGGAGGTCAGGATGGCCCCAAAGGAAATGGAAGGAAAATTCCTAAAGGGCTGCAGATTGTGGATAGAATTATTAGGCTGCCTGAGGGAGAAGTCATTCATGGAATTCCGGCGGAGAATTGGACGGAACAGAACGGCATGGATGAAGTATCATACACGATCAGAAAAAAGTCGAATGGTACGTGGAACGTACTATCAGGCGTAAATATACTCCTCCTGCGAATTACGCCCCTGGCGTTCCCAAAATAATAACAGCTCCCATGCCGGCTAAACTCATTCAGCAGGGAAAATATGGGTTGGAAGTATGGATTGATATTCTTATCGATAAATATCAACAGCATATACCGATTCAGCGTCAAATTTTCGACATGCAGCAACACGAAGTCAATATGATTCCAGGAACTGTTTTCGGTGGTTTGAAAACAATATTTGGAACCTATTTGGAGCCTCTTTATAAAGAACTTATTATTGAATTGCAAAATGGAATAAGATGGCACGCTGATGAAACTCGCTGGTACATGCTTTGTGACGCCATGAAAAAATTATGGTATATGTGGGGATTCAAATCTGAAGATGTTGCTATTTTCGTTCTTGACGGCACAAGAAGCGCTTCTGTTCCTGCGAAAACTCTTCTGGGGATTACCGATATAGTACAACTAAAAGAACCAGTTGAAATTCCTGAGGAGAAATTGAAAATATTGAATGTAGACAGGTATTCTGCCTACAAAATGTTGGCCGGTTTGGGTTTGGTTCTTCTGGCCTATTGCTGGGCTCATGTGAGAAGAGATTTCACTGACATTAAAAAAAATATCCCGAAGAGCACGGACTGCTCAGATGGGCAGAGGAATGGTTGTTGAAAATCGCCGAACTGTACAAAATTAATAATCAGAGAGTAAAACATCCTCCCAGAAGTGATATGTTTTTAGAACACGATTCGAGATTACGTGAAGCCATTCATGACATGGGAAAAGAAATCAACGTTGAGATTAAGGCTGGTGAAGATGAAGTTCATGAAGCCAGACTTAAAGCAATGATATCAATGAAAAATCACTGGGAGGGACTGATTATATTTGTTGGTAATCCCGAAATCCCGATGGATAATAATAAAATGGAAAACGGAATAAGACCATGTGCTCTGGGAAGAAACAATTATATTGGAAACCATTCACTTTGGGGCGGGGAATTGTCCGCCTGTATGTATTCGATCATTCAAACATGTAAACAGAATAATATCAATCCACGAACTTACTTGCAGTATTACCTTGAGAAATCTATAGAAAAAAACGGCGATATGAGTCAGGAGGAAATAAATTCAATGTTACCAGGGAAATTAAAAAATAATATCATCGTGAAAAACGATTTGACCTTGAAAAAATTCTAATTTTTTGTTTTCTTTATATTTCCTGCAAAAAACGATTCAGTAAGAAGAAATTAGGTTTGAGGGCAAAACGGGGACCACTGAGTATGTACATGGCAAAGATGTTGCGCTATTTAAATCAAAGCGTTGCAGAAATTTATCAAAAAAAGTATATCTGTAAAACTGTAACCTCCTTATAATTAATTTGTTGAGATTAACATGCTGATTTTTCTTTATGTTGCTGTTGCATCTATTCAGTAAACTGTGTGTTCAGGTTCAACTATGAACTGTAACTGTTAAGTTGAATTCCCGCAGGGCGCCTGATTTGTGAAGCAAATCTTTGGAGTGCGTGCAGCCTGACGCCGCTTTGAAACTTCGCAGAGCGAAGATGGAGGGGGGGATTTCAAGCAAGATTCTGCATGGTCAAGTAAAGGAACAACTAGCAAGTCCAAGTGCTCCTCCACTCCGTGGAAATCCAAAGCGGAGTCAGGCCGTACGCACTCCAAAGACGCTCTCAATCGAGCGTCATAACCCTCTTAAAAACCAGTACGCTATGGGTATTTATTTACCTTTACGCAATTCGAATCTGATTTTACAGATATCCGAGAAGAACCAAAAAAAATCACTGTTCAGGCTAAAGTCTGAGGATCTCAATGATGTTCTTTAAGCAAGTTAAATATGTCTCCTGTCGTGGGGCAAGAGAATAATTTTTTTCTAAATTCGTCGTTTCTAACCAACCAGGAAATTCTTGAAAGAATTTTCAGGTATTCAGATTGATTTGAATTAATACCGATTAGAAAGATGAGATGAACAGGTGTACCATCGGGCGTTACATAATCTATCCCATCAATTGATCGGCCAAGTACAATGAAAATTTCTTCTAAGTTTTCGATTCGTGCATGTGGAATTGCAACACCCAAACCAATTGCTGTCGAAGATTGCTCTTCTCGTTCCTTGATCTTTTCATAAAATACATCAGGATCAGGCAGAATATTATTTTTTTTTACGGTTTCCATCAGTTGCTTCAGCGCATCTGAATTATCATTGCCTTCAATCTCAATGATATATTCTTCCTTCATATAACTTATAATCTGCTTCATGTTAAATTATTCTTTAAATTTTAATTAATTCACCGTTTTAATAGTTATTTCAACGATTTTTTGGACTAACCTGAATAATTCATCAGTATTCTGCTGCGAGCCCTAATCTCTGCTCAAATAAGCCGATTAGCTCACAACACATCTCAGTGAATGAAAATTCACTTTCGCCGTGAAAATTTTTCTAATCAATTTATTATGAGCGAGTTAAGCGCTCTCGCGACGAATCGCATGAATTAATCAGGCTAACCCGCATTTCTTTCACAAACCATCTATCTACTACGAGAATGTATATCACGTCATTTCAGCATTTCGTTTGAGTTATCGATTTTTTTGTGTGTCTGCCATACAAAAATATCATTCTCTATCCAGCGGGGAAATACTAAAATGACGTAATCTTAAGTTCTCTCTCATGACGTTGGTGAGAAAATCGGGCTAACACCGTATCTTAAACCGTTTTATATCACTTTCTATATAAAATTTGATCATAAAAAATATTTAATCTATAGTTTCAATAAATGTGGTGGGATTGCAATTTTAAAAACATTTCCCAGAAATACTTAGAAAGGGATGAGGATTATGAAAACGATAAATGGAAGGGGATTTTGCTATATTAGATTAATAAATGTTATTAAATTGATCTTATTAGTTTAATAAATAAATCCCTTAAAATAGTGAATAGTATTGCGACATTAATAAGGCGGTTGTCGCTCCGACAGCAATGAGCGACGCCGCTGAAGAAAGCACGTATACTATTCCAAGTTCAGTTCCTGTTTGACTCTTCGATTGTCCTTGAAAAACCTGTTTTGCTCTGGCTTCTGACGCCGCTGTTTTTGCAGCCTCAGGTTGTTGCGCAGCGCCATCAGTTTGTTGAGTGCGCGAAACAGCCTTTAATTTTAATGCTTTACCAGATTTTGACTGACCTTTTCTTGCAGCGCCTGCAGGAGTCGCAGCGCCTCTCGCTCCACCTGCGGCAACAGGTGATTTAATTTTTAAAGTGCCTTTAGTAAGCGGTGTTGGCGCTGCCGGCGTTTTATTCTCGTTAGACAGGGCATCTGCCGGTTTATCGTCACCTCCAGAAAGTCGTAACCGGATTGTTTGACTTTGAGATAATATTCCTGCAAGTTTCTTTTTCTTTTCTTTTACCACTTTTAAGACGACGGTATCACTGCTAAGATCACTTTTTTCTTCGTTTCCATCACCTTGCATATCGCGCGCTCTGGAAGGATCGACTATTCCCGGTATTTCAGTAACTGATTCTTCTACAGGATTTTTGATTGCCGGGGGCGGAGGTTTAGGCCTCGTCGCAGAAGGACTTGGAGCAGCGGGAGGAACCGCACTTGGCGTTGGCGGCTGGCTTGTTTCTCCTAAGGCCCTTTTGGGTTGCTTCATTGTCATTTTTAAATCGGGCTTTTTGCCTATAGGAGAGGCAGCAGCAGGAGGAGCCGACGGTGTAACTGGAGGTGAAGTCGGTGTTGGACTTGTAGCAGGTCCTTTCTGTACATCCATTGCTCTTTTTGGCTGCTTCATCGTTACTTTTAAGTTGGGCTTGTCGCCTTTCACAGGCGCTGCGGGAGGCGATGGCGCCGCTGGAGGGGGAGTGGATGTAGAACTTGCAGCAGCAGGCCCCCGCGGTCCATCCATTGCCCTTTTAGGTTGCTTCATCGTCACTTTTAAATTGGGTTTAGCACTTTTAGGAGGTGCGCCCGGAGACGCTGCAATCGGCGGGCTTTTTGCAGCTGCTGCAGGGGGGGCGGGATTTGCTGGGGGCGCCTTGGGAAACAGTACTGCCGCTTGCCGGTCTTTCGGTGTTTAGCGTCATTTTCAGATCAGGTTTTTTTTCATCAGCCATAGATTTTCTCCGATTGAGTCACAGCCCTATTAATTAAATAATCCCTTATTAATGAATGTATACTAAAATATGTTACCTGAAAAATCAATTGATTTCAATGGAATTTTCGTTTTTTTTGGTATTTAAAAGATCAATTGCAGTTTTAATCGATAATCCTGCTGCAAATACGAAAATGATCCAGGGAAGAAGTGAGGATGACTTTTTTAGACCTATAATCTCACCTAAGTTGAATGTCGAATATTTTCTGATTTCCGGGGTTGCATTCTCTTGTAAACGAATCGGAAATGTCCACGGGTGCAAAAAATTACTATGCCCTTTGATTGTTAACTTCATTCCATCATAATAACGGGGCAGGGGATTGATGACATTTTGCGGCGCTTGCGGTGAAATAGCGACGCCTAAAAACATGTTGACTATCGAAGGCAACAGAAGCAACAGCGTTAAAAAACGATACGGGCGATTATAAAAAGTAGCCAATATAAGAATGATAAAGGGCATAATGGGGATTAAGTTAGCGCGGGCCAAAGCAGGCGCCCGCCACCAGGGCCAAACCGTTGAAGGTAATGTTCATTAAGATAAAGAAAAAAATATTTGCCGCAGACATCACGAATATCAGATCATATTTAAATTGTTTTCGTTCAAGCAGCGCTGGGATTAAGAGGACTGATACCGGCATATAGATAAACATTCCGCGATAGGACGAAAACGTGATTCCCCATAATGCTTCTGTACTGAGATTTCCGAATAATGAACCAATATATCCATCATTCAAAAAATATGGATTGTTAAATACATTTGCCACTGTGAAATATGACCCGAAACATGACTTGTGATAGAGAGCAAATGCAATAATTGGGATAATTCCGCCGGCAAGATAACCTGCGATATAGCTCCGATGATTTGTACGCAATATTCCGACTGCAAACATAAATGCAATAATTAAGCATGAATACTCCGTTAAAACGGCCAGACCAGCGAAAAAACCGCACAGTACTAGACGCCATATTGATGGGGCCGGTTTTTGACGAATTACGCTATCATTATCTGAATCGGATTTCTTTTTATGTGAATGAGCATCCAGATCCCTGATGAAAAAATAGAGAGAAATGATTACAAATGCAGCGGCCGTTACATGTCCCCATAGTTGGCTGCTGTAAGGAAATATCAGGGTTCCCCAATATAATGCCGAGGTTGCAAGCAGCGCGAAATAGTAATTTTGACGACCGAGAGTCAGTGCGATGCTGAAGAAGAACAATACGGACAGGGAAATGGGAAGTACGGTAAGTAGAATATTTAAAAGATAAGCATTTAAAAGTGCAGGGACGTCATCGGTTGGGTCGATGCCGACCATCAGTTCGACATGGTAAATAATGAAATAACACGGAATTCCCAACAAGGCAATGCCGGGCGCTTTATTCGAATAATAATTGTTTTTGTACATTGCCCAGTCACCGGTATTTTTACCGATTTTGGGATCTGTTATAAAGCGATTGATCCGAAAGGAATGGTAATCGCTCGTACCCGGTTCGACAAAGGAATAGATGACATTGAGTCTGGAATTGTGATTCCAGGATGCGCCGTTATAAAAATAGCTATAGGAGAAGAAGACTGATGAGAACAGTAAGAGATGAAGAATGCGTTGAATTCGTTCAGTTTTCATTGACAAATTAATTGACGCTCAAATTAATGAGATGGCGGCATATATTTAGGTGAATGTGATCATTATGAAAAAACGGATGCCTGACTTAACCTGATTAATTCATGCGATTCTTCGCGAGAGCGCTTAACTCGCTCATAACAAATTGAGCTAATCGGTTTATTTGAGCAGGGATTCGAACTCGCAATTATTCAGATTAGGTAATGTTATGATTTTTGTACATACTCAGTGGTCCCCGTTTTGCCCTCAACCCTAATTTCTTCTTACTGAATCGTTTTTTGCAGGAAATATAAAGAAAACAAAAAATCAGAATTTTTTCAAGGTCAAATCGTTTTTCACGATGATATTATTTTTTAATTCCCCTGGTCACATTGAATTTATTTCCTCCTGACTCATATCGCCGTTTTTTTCTATACACTTCTCAAGGTAATACTGCAAGTAAGATTCGGGGATTGATATGATTCTGTTTACATGTCTGAATGCTCGAATACATACAGGCGGACAATTCCCCGACCCCAAGTGAAGTGGTTCCATATAATTGTTTTTCCCAGAGCACATGGCTTTATTTCCGTTTTCCATTTTATAATATCCCTCGGGGAAGTACGTATTCAGTGATCCACGTTGCCATTTATACTACCTTCATTCTTTCTTAAATCAAGAGTACATATCGGCTAAAGTATTCTTTAGAATTCTCTCCTGGCTTTCCACCTTAGCCATCCCTGAAAAAATAATAAAAAAGACGAATTTTTCATTGATTTAATTTTCGGTGGTATTATTGCGTGTATTAATACGTGCAATTTAATTAAAAATTAAGGAATTATATCAGATATGAAAAAAAGAGAGAGATTAAAAAAGGAACTGATGAGCAACCTTGATATTATTGGTTCAGTTGTCATGTATCGCTCAAAATGTGGAAAGAACTGCACCTGTAACAATGGGGAGAAACATATCTGCTATTATCTCAGTTCGAAAAAAGAAGGTAGAACTAAAAATCTTTATCTTCCGCCCGGATCAATCGGCGAGGCAAAAGAAATGAATGAGAGATATAGGAAAGTTAAAGCCCTGCTGCAGGAAATCAGCCAGTGTAATTATGAGAGTCTGAAAAAAAGAAATCTTACCAAAGGGAAATAACAGTTGCCGAAAGCACAAAGGTCAATCAGACATAATCATTCTTACGGAAAATGTCCGGAAACATGCAAACTTTCGCGACTGAGAGTAGAAAATGAGCAGCTGAAGAAGGAAAACGAACAATTCCGTCAGATTTTTTATGCTGCCGTGGATGAATTCAATAAACTCAAGCGACGGATTGAACAGCAGAAAGGGGAATTGAATTGTGAAAAAGAGGCGAATAAAGATCTGGAGAAAAGAATTCGGCAACTGGAACGAGAATTGAGTAATGAACGTGGTAAAGCGAATAAATTCGCATCTATGCTTTTTGGTTTGAAGAGTGAGAAACTGAAATTGTCAGATATCAAAGTTGAGGATAGGAATTCTATTGTAGTTGAAGAAATCAGCGAATCAGAAATCACTAATGCCGGGGAAGACGAATCGGCTGGGGAGAAAGAAAAAAAGACTGAAGCGGAGAAGGACAATGACACGAAAAAGAGAAAATCCGGAGGTCAGGATGGCCCCAAAGGAAATGGAAGGAAAATTCCTAAAGGGCTGCAGATTGTGGATAGAATTATTAGGCTGCCTGAGGGAGAAGTCATTCATGGAATTCCGGCGGAGAATTGGACGGAACAGAACGGCATGGATGAAGTATCATACACGATCAGAAAAAAAGTCGAATGGTACGTGGAACGTACTATCAGGCGTAAATATACTCCTCCTGCGAATTACGCCCCTGGCGGTCCCAAAATAATAACAGCTCCCATGCCGGCTAAACTCATTCAGCAGGGAAAATATGGGTTGGAAGTATGGATTGATATTCTTATCGATAAATATCAACAGCATATACCGATTCAGCGTCAAATTTTCGACATGCAGCAACACGAAGTCAATATGATTCCAGGAACTGTTTTCGGTGGTTTGAAAACAATATTTGGAACCTATTTGGAGCCTCTTTATAAAGAACTTATTATTGAATTGCAAAATGGAATAAGATGGCACGCTGATGAAACTCGCTGGTACATGCTTTGTGACGCCATGAAAAAATTATGGTATATGTGGGGATTCAAATCTGAAGATGTTGCTATTTTCGTTCTTGACGGCACAAGAAGCGCTTCTGTTCCTGCGAAAACTCTTCTGGGGATTACCGATATAGTACAACTAAAAGAACCAGTTGAAATTCCTGAGGAGAAATTGAAAATATTGAATGTAGACAGGTATTCTGCCTACAAAATGTTGGCCGGTTTGGGTTTGGTTCTTCTGGCCTATTGCTGGGCTCATGTGAGAAGAGATTTCACTGACATTAAAAAAAAATATCCCGAAGAGCACGGACTGCTCAGATGGGCAGAGGAATGGTTGTTGAAAATCGCCGAACTGTACAAAATTAATAATCAGAGAGTAAAACATCCTCCCGGAAGTGATATGTTTTTAGAACACGATTCGAGATTACGTGAAGCCATTCATGACATGGGAAAAGAAATCAACGTTGAGATTAGGGCTGATGAAGATGAAGTTCATGAAGCCAGACTTAAAGCAATGATATCAATGAAAAATCACTGGGAGGGACTGATTATATTTGTTGGTAATCCCGAAATCCCGATGGATAATAATAAAATGGAAAACGGAATAAGGCCATGTGCTCTGGGAAGAAACAATTATATTGGAAACCATTCACTTTGGGGCGGGGAATTGTCCGCCTGTATGTATTCGATCATTCAAACATGTAAACAGAATAATATCAATCCACGAACTTACTTGCAGTATTACCTTGAGAAGTGTATAGAAAAAAACGGCGATATGAGTCAGGAGGAAATAAATTCAATGTGACCAGGGAAATTAAAAAATAATATCATCGTGAAAAACGATTTGACCTTGAAAAAATTCTAATTTTTTGTTTTCTTTATATTTCCTGCAAAAAACGATTCAGTAAGAAGAAATTAGGTTTGAGGGCAAAACGGGGACCACTGAGTATGTACGCTTCAACCGGGAGTACTGTGTTCAAAAATAATTATTTTTGGGTCTTAACGACAAGTTGCTCGCAGAAAAGCTGGCGAATCGGCAACGATTATGTCAGACCCATGTTTCACCGACATTAAAATCAACAAATTGCGCCAAAATGGCACGGCAAAAATTGAGCAATTTGCCTTTTCGAATACGGTCTACAAACGGGCCTATTGCCCGAATAAAGTTTCTTGTATTAATCGAGACCGAGAATCGGAGACCTCGATAGTTGGTTGTTTTTATGAAATTTAACCCGTATTTTCCAGAAACTGCATCGTTGTGAAAAACAAGCTCACTATATGCATGAAAACTTTAATCGAATTGCCATCTGTCATAGATTTTTTTGTGCAAAGATTTCTTTGATCTTTGCCGGCGTCGCATTATCAATCCACTCATTGTTTAACTTGAGGGTAGGGCAGAGTCCATTCTCATGTTCGCAACGGGAAAAGCAATTTTGATAGGTTAAATCAATCTTAACCTGTCGTTTTTCTTTTATTTTCCGAATTTCTTTAAGGATATCTTGTGAGCCTAAAGATGTGCAGGTTTGACCAATGCAAACACAAATATCAGCGGCGTTGTTATTAAACTTATTTAGTATTGAGTCGGTGTTCATTCTCGGCTAACTGATAATCATGGTCAGTCATAATCTCTGCAAGTTTATTGATATCTACTTCAGGTTTCCAGCCAAGTTGTTCCTTTGCTTTTTTGGGGTCGCCCAGTAATGTTTCAACTTCAGAGGGTCTAAAGTACCGTTCGTCAATTTTGACGATGCAATCCCCGGTTTTGATGTTATAAGGTGCATTTTTCTTCGTTTTTGAAATTGACTTTACGACAGCGTTTTCATTCATGCCGCTGTCTTGCCATTCGATCTCGATTCCGAGATGTTTGAACACAAGTTCGACAAAGCTGCGAACGCTGTGTGTTTCATTTGTTGCGATAACGTAGTCATCCGGCTGTTCCTGTTGGAGAATTAACCACATAGCTTTGACATAGTCAAGGGCATAACCCCAGTCTCGTTCTGCATCCAGATTCCCTAAAAATAATGTTTCCTGCAGACCAAATATCATTCGAGTTGCAGCTCGGGTGATCTTCCGGGTGACAAATGTTTCACCGCGCCGTTCTGATTCGTGATTAAATAGAATGCCGTTGCTGCAATGCATCTCGTATGCTTCTCGATAATTTACAGTTTGCCAGAAGCCGTAGACTTTGGCGCAACCGTACGGGGAACGGGGATAAAAGGGTGTTTTTTCGGTTTGAGGAACTTCCTGAACTTTGCCAAACATTTCTGATGACGATGCTTGATAAAAACGGATTTCTTTACTCAAATCTTCCTGGCCATCTCTTATCGCATCAAGAACTCTCAGCGTTCCGAGTGCAGAAATATCCGCTGTATATTCGGGTTGCTCGAAGGAAACTTTTACGTGCGATTGTGCACCCAAATTATAGACTTCATCAGGTTTGGTGCGCATGATCAAGTTGCGCAAACTTGATGAATCAGACAAGTCTCCATAGTGCAGGAATAGCGATTCTCCTTTAGCGTGGATATCATGATATATATGATCGATTCTTCCGGTATTGAAGGATGAAGACCGCCTGATAATACCATGAACCTGATAATTTTTATCCAGTAAAAAATCAGCTAAAAATGATCCGTCTTGACCCGTTATGCCTGTTATTAATGCAGTTTTTTTCATTGTTGTATTTTCTCTAAAATTTATAGTTTGTAATGGTTTGTTTTTGTGTACGGTAAAGCATGGAGTGATTGTTTATGATTGAAAATAGAATTTTAAGAAGCCAATACACAACGGTGTTTCTTTTTCATGACAAATATGCGGTCATAAGGGGCCTCAGAGCCTCTACAGCCTGCCTCTAGGGAGTCTTGACAAGCAAAGAGTCCCTGAGCCATCGGATAAACTGAAACGACCTCTGAACGGCTTTATAGGGTCGTGTAACAAGCGGGTTTTCTTTTCTTCCGGCCTCCTTGATCTTTGCCAGATCCTTTTGAATTCTCAGGGTTCTCTTCTTTTCAATCTTGGTATCGGATATGCCTTCTTCGGATTCAAGTTTACGTTCCAGGATTAAGGTGAGGTTGTGAGCCAGAACCATGAACTGCGCCTAGACACATTTAGCGTTCAATGATTTTGCCCAGGCCCTGTTTTCCATCAGTTTATTTTTGAATTGGTCGAACACTTTTTCAATGTCCCATCTCTTCTTGTATATGAAAGTGATCAACCCCGGCGGCAATGTCATTTCGTTTGTCAGGAAGACAAATCTCTTTCCAGTTGCCGCTTCAATGCAAACAATTTTACGCAACCTGCGACCGCTATTTGTTACTCCCGTCCGGTCCGAGATTATGCCTGCATTGCGGGGATCCTCCCGGTCAAACTCACGGTCGTCACAGATTAGTAAATTGGTATTCTCCTTCATTCGAGTGATGATGTAAATCCCCTTCGACTGCTTCCAGTTATTCCACTGGACGAAGTCGTAGATCGCCGGATCATAGGCTATAATTACCTTCCGCCCTGTCGGTTCTTCCATACGCAGGGCATTTGCCTCCAAGCGTTTCAACGCGGTTATATCATGCTCTTTTTTCACCTTCGGACGAGCTACATCCAAATGAATCATCGTTTGAGTCCGAAGATTCATGGCAAAAAAATGTCCGACGGGGTAACGCTTCTGATCAATTAGCTGGTCATGAGCTGAGCTTCCATGGCAATGACCGCCTGCGGCGTAGATCGCGACTCCATCAAGTTCGGCATGCTCTGCAAAGGGATCGTCTTTTGCCGCGGCGATCTCATCGGCTTCTGCTCGAACTGCACAGGCAATGTTTTGGGTAAGTCGTAGCCGCCTCTGGCTTTTCAAGCTGATAAAGAACCGGCTAACGGTGATCGCCAGCTTCAAAATCGTCATTGCTTTTTGAATCCAGTCTCGTCCGCTGCGTACATCGTTCAGGCACCGCCCAACCCCTGCCTTCAAAAAATGCTCGTCGGGGAATTCGGGGCAATCCCTCTTTGCATCGGCCTTTACCAGTGCTCGCAGCATCGGGCTGTAGAATTCATTCTCGACAGTAGTTGCTTGTGTTTTACTATTCATTATTTTTCCTCCTTTAAATTTGTTGTTATTAATGAAATACCTTATTACAGAGGCAGCACATAATACTTCAATTTAAAGCCATAACATACTAATAATAAGCAGTTTATATTTCAATAGAATTGCCGTGAAAGACTCTCGCAATATGACCATGCGGTCATAGCAGTGGCATTTTACATTAAACAGGAGGTGTCTGTCGTAGGGAGTACGGGCGATTTGATGAGAGCTCTCAGTGCATGAAATAAACATCTTCAAGGCCCCATTATGAGCCATGTTTT
>WLWD01004570.1_pt1 | contig 14717 bp, 12 predicted proteins | sample 6712731 | NCBI WGS metagenome assembly WLWD01 (sample SAMN12718690, study PRJNA576275) | sponge metagenome | isolation source: marine sponge | host: Mycale hentscheli | place: New Zealand: South Island, Marlborough, Capsize Point | collected 2014-11-01
ATGTTTGTTTATTTGTTTATATATATGGACGTACGTATGTCATTTTGTACTTTGACCCTCGCGTTTTGGTGTTAGTTATGTGGTCGACCCCGTCCCAAATTGCACTAAACAGAATCCTCTGGTTTATCGATCAGTACCCGTATCACCCTAGAAATTGAATTGTTTACCGTTTGAATTCTTTTGCGGGTGCAGTTTTTCTATTCGAGTTAGTGGCGGTGGTAAGTCAATGCGCTCTTTGTCATGGTTATAAGCCGTGCAACAGTATTTACTTGAAAATACATTGTCCACTAGACTACTGCGAAGGTAAGTCTTTTAGTGCATGTCCGGTTTGTCAAAGCATTGGTGTTACACCACTACTTACTCAAGAATAATCAACAACGAAAACTTTAATAACGGTATTGGTCTTTTTGTTGTTTTTTTTTTCCTTCAATTCAGTTGCAGAGAGTTGTTACTATGGCACTGAAATCCCTTTACCCTTGTATGCTAAATTTAAAAACTGGACCTTATCAGTAGCTTCAGTGTTAGAAGTCAAAATCATTCATATAAAAATAGTATAGTCTTTAGGCTCGCTCGCCATTTGTGCTCAAGCACACCACTAGTATTATGTATGGATGGTACGTGTGTCCCTTAAACGCGCGTGTGGTTCCCTTTTCTCTTAATTGTTTTTTGCTTGCCTCCAGTCTTTTCTGGTACTATTGAAATATAGGGTTAGGCTCAAAACTACGAAAATTCCTATGAAATGCTCGTTTTTTTCAAGTCACAGAAAACTGTAGTTAGTGGTTGCGGTTGCTATGGCATTGGAACCTGTTAGATAGTCAGAATGGCAATAAATCTTATAACAATACTGTAGTTTTATGTAACTTAACTAGGCAGGCTCGCTTGCCATCTGTGGTCAGCACACCACTAGTTATTATATTATTATAATTATTATTATTACTAGTGATGTGTTTCAGCACAAAATGGCTAGTGTGCTGGTCCAACTGAAATTTAAACTTGAATTATAACTGCTAATAATATTTAATATTTATGTGTTAGTAAAATGTTTTTCCCCTAAGTTTATTTGTACACACAACACTTTTACACACACATACACACTTGCTTCTGGATATACCAGCACAAGACTTACATTGTATTCTCTTCATGACTTGACAATTGAATTTCCTCTGATGATACAAGTAAGGATTGATAAACCACAGGATTCTCTTAGTGACTTGACTTTTGGTGGCTTTCAAGTATAAACAATTCTGTTATGTAAGGCATATAGCTATGAAAAACAGCTCATACCAGATCACTTACCACTGCCACTTTGAACTCTACTAAATTTGTAAGACCTAACTGCGAACATCTCTCCTCTCCATTGCTCTTAGCCTTCCTGGCATTATTACGATGTCTTTTCTCATAAACTTCTTACGCCCGCGCTAATGTTAACATTTTAAAGTAGCCTAAGGGGGTGGACACATATTGACCTCTTTGAACTTTGCCACATATATATATATCTCAATTGAGACTCCTTTGTGAAGGGTTTGCTTCACTCTTATCATCATCATCATCATCATCATCATCATCATCATCATCATCATCATCATCATCATCATTACTATTATTATTGATTATTATTATTATTACTATTATTATTAAAAGAGGATTAGTAGTAGTAGTAATAGTAGTAGTTATAGCAGTAGTAGTATTAATAGTATGTACATCAGGCCCAGTTTGTATATTGTATATTAATACTTGTAACATGTCCAAGTCAAATTTACACATGCAAAGAACCTTTTGAAATATTTCCTGATGATGTCCAGTGCATGTTTGGACCAGAGGTCTGCTATCGGGTTGCTTCCCTGATAGGCTGGTCGCTGGGAGGGATTTGCAGGCCTTGGAGCTCTGTCAGTGTAAGGCAGTGCAGTATAAGACTCCAGTGCATGACTGAGAGAGGGAGGAAAAAAAGTAGAATTTTATGAGACAATTATATACTCTGCCAAACTGCATTGTGTTAATACTATGAATATTGTTTCGTCTAAGGTAGAAAGTGGACATTTATACAATCACAATGGGTGTTGGTAACTCAAGAAGCACATGCATTCGCACGCAAACACACACACTCACACACACACACACACACACGCACACCCAACAGTACAATAAGCCTAGCAAAATAGGAATATTTTACATGACATGTGGAGTTGTCAGTACCTTAATGACAAACTCTTCTTAAGTTTGTAAGTCAATGAAGTGAAGCTGTTCTGATATATTGGTTGTGAATAGTTTTTTAACATTAATAGTATGGCGCGTAAGTTGCCCATTCAAAAATGTATGGGGAAAATTGCTGTTCAATTGAAATCGCACGGGGAAAGTGAAATAGCGCGTAACTAATTGAAATACCTCGGTAACTAAGTGGAAATACCTCGGTAGTTAAGTGAAATAGTACGGGTAAGTGCGCACGCGTGCAGTGTTAACCTTGGAAACGTACAGTTCCAGTAGTTTCTAGTTGGAGACAATGTCCTTCTTTACCACAGAACCTCTACCCGTATTAGACGGAATGTTTTACAACAGATTAGGAGGAGTCGTACGATGAAAAGAAAGTTCCAGTGGACGCTAATCCTGAAATAAGGAGATAGTGACTGAACGATACAGTGTAGCTACAATTGCAAAAGACTTTTTAAAACGCTGGCCTACTATTAGCAAGTGATAGCACGGGTAACCTGTGCTATTAGGGGTCAATAGCACTCGTAAGGCAATTTGAAATAGCACGGTTACTCGTGCTATTACTCATACAAAAACTGTAGTAAAAGGTCATGTGCAGCTTCACTCTAGTAGTATCCTTATAATAAGCCCACACACTGGACCAGCTACATAAGCTAATCCAAGGTGTCAAGTTCAGCTTAATTAGGAGAGTGTTAAATTCTAAGACCAATACACACATGGCTCACCACAGCACATCAAATCCACTGTAAGCCACCACATTCTTGGGCATGTACTTGGTGTGAAGAGGGTCGATAAGCCCAAGGGTGGGTCTGATCGCACGGCAACCTATACCTGCACACATTGGACAGCACCAACTAAACAATGCAACACCAATCACATCACATCACATCACATCACATCACATCACATCACACTGCTCTATGGCTTAACTTTACTAAACATTATGTGATAGTGCTAGTGGTCATACTTTACCTATTTTAGCTCTAATTTGAGGGTCTTTGTGGTCGAATACGATGACACCTGTAGTCTCGCTCCCTGTTCCAGCAGTAGTGGGTACTACACACACACACACACATGCACACAATACACACACACACAACTTAACTTCTTTGTTGTGCTCAATAAATAAATTCAACTCTAACGTTTACTACTCAGCCACTCTCTAATCCCTTACCACAAATAAGAGGCTTAAGTGGGCGTGTGGGAACCTCCCCTTTGCCAATTGGAGCATTGACGAAATCCATTAGCTCCTTCTCTGGATAGCACAAGAACAAGTTTGCTGCTTTGGCTGTGTCCATGACTGACCCGCCCCCAACAGCCACAAACCCATCAAAGTTGTGTTGCCTAGCAAATGCTATTGCCTTTTCAATGCTATCAAATACACGAAGCAATAAAATGAATGTACTCTAAACACACACACGTATGACATGTATACACACACACATGTATGACACGTATGCACACACATGTATGACACGTATGCACACACATGTATGACACGTGTGCTCACACATGTATGACACGTATACACACACACATGTATGACACGTATGCACACACATGTATGACACATGTGCGCACACATGTATGACACGTGTGCACACACACATGTATGACACGTATGCACACACATGTATGACACGTATACACACACATGTATGACATGTATACACACACACTCATAATATCCGATATTATTGGCGAGCGAGTGAAGCGAGCGAGACACTCTCAGGGGTAACACAATTGAAATCGGGGATGTTTGTTTATTTATATAATATGTTTGAACGTACGTATGTCATTTTGTACTCTGACCCTCGCGTATTTTTGTGTTCGCTCCGTGCTTGACCCCGTCCCAAACTTCACTAAACAGAATTCTCCGGTTGAGCGATCATTACCCGTATCACCTTAGAAATTGAATTGTTTACCGCTTTGAATTGTTTTGCGGGTGCAGTTAAAACTCAAAAACTTATGGGAGCTCCATTTCTATTCGAGTTAGTGGCGGTGGTAAGTTAATACGCTATGTGTCACAGTTATAAGCCCTACTCAACAGTATTTACTTGAAAATTCATTGTCCTCTAGACGAACCACGAAGGTAAGTCTTGCGTAGGTATGTTCAGTTGTGTGAAAGTATTGTGCGTTACAGCTACTATTAAGAATATCACAAAGAAAAATTTAAATAACGTGACTTGATTTTGTTGCTTCTTTTTCAATTCAAACAGTTGCGGGGAGCGGTTACTATGGCATTGAATCCCCTTTACCTCATATGCGTAATTTAACAACTCGACTTTATTTTAGTAGTTAGTTGTTAAAATCAATCGTTTAACAATAGTGTAGTTTAAGGCTCGCTCGCCATTTGTGCTCAACACCACTAGTATTAGTAACAGTTGTTAGCCATTTAATTCATTATCTTTTTATTATTATTACTACTATTAGCTATTATTATTATTCTATTTGTTCGCTGTTACTTGATGGACTACTCACGTCAATAAACTTTAATTCTAGTACAACGTTTTGACCAAGTTTGCTAGTCTTCTTCAGGTACAGTACATACATTGTACTAGAATTAGAGTTTATTGACGTGTGTAGTCCAACAAGTAACAGCTAGCAAATAGAATTATCTAAACTGCGTCACTATGCCTCTAAAAATTACATTATTATTATTATTATTTATTATTAGCTATTATTATTATATTAATGCTTGTTCAGCCTGTGAGGAGATTGTAATATAGAATAATTTGATCAGGCAGGTTCTGGTGGTACCAGTCATCAGCTGGTAAGTATTTTTGATCCCTCACATTTGCTGCTTCTGAAAGGTCAACAATGTACCCGGCAATATGGCAGATTTTCCCGGGAACTCCGGGCCATATATGCATATAGTAGTAACCCAGCTATGTACAATTACCTGATGTTAGTGGGTTCAATAGAGACATCGTCAAAGACACTAAAATAGACACCATTGGCTGTCAGGGAGTCCACAACAGCTTGCACTGGAGGTAGAGTGGACAGCTAAAAACAATAACGTCAATTCTTTGATTCCAGATAGTTTTGGCCCCTATTTTTCTCATTTAAAGGAAAATTGAAGATGTGTAAAAAAAAAGTTGGAAATTGAACCCACTATCATAGCTTACCATCAGTGCCTTGGCCTTTAAACTATTCAATTACCAAAGTTTGGATTTCTCTGGAATTTATAAGTCATGGGTTGTTGGGCAGAGACTAGAGCACTGAAGGCTAAAGTCTCGCAGGCCAGACCCTTTACCTAATTGTTACGCTGGGAAAGGCTATGAAATTTTGACTATACACAATTTTGTTCCCTTATCCTCATGAATCCTGGGGAACAATACTTTGAACATGTGTAGCTTATAGTGTGGTTGGGCCAATACTGCAGGAAATAATAACCGACGCCAGTATTTATTAATTGGTGGCAAATTACACACCCATAGTCATGCCTGAACTACTGCTGATTCCAAATTTATATTTTGGGGCAGTAAATGATGTAAGTTCATAGCTAGTATATTCATGAAGATGTGAACAAGTTTAGCAGAGTGTAGCCTATACCCTAACCGTGTAACATTTCGGTAAAGGGTTTGCTGGCGAGAGACTATGTATAGAGGGTGCAATAATGGCAGTCAATTATACTTCCTCACATTCTGATCAGTAATCATGCAGAGCTTCTTGATGTTCATATTTTGTACATCCATTCCAATTTCTCTAGATACACCAGGTCCATAGCGGACGGTAGAACAAGCCATTTCAAAAGCATATTCTTTCTCCGGACGGCTTTGACTCGCTCTGCGCAGCATTTGGCCTGCGGGGGCTATAAAGGAGAGCAATAAAATGTGTATTAGCGATTTTGGTTTGTCTATTTACTTACCAGAAGGCTGGGACAAACTGTGTCCGTGGGCCGGGCATCTACAGCTATAATTCGGTTTGATAAAGTTAAATCTGATCGTGACGTACTAGAGAATGTTTGCTCACCTTGCTCGCCCGATAGCACGCAGAACTTCAGAAACTTTGGCCGACTTGGACATTTTGCTACCCAGCGGACTGTGAATGCAAGCTCCAACCACCCGGCAATGCAGATTGCAGCCACGCCTACTCTCGCTTATCAACACTCCCACAAATTCGTAATCCAGTCAGGAGGTGGTGGAAGTTAGATTCATTAAACATTTTACTACTATTGCACAAATACATTAAAACAACAACAACAGCAACAACAACTATATTACAATGGAGTGCTATAGAGGTCTGGAACAGACTGGTTAATGATGGATGTAACTTGATCTTTGCTGTCATTATGGTGACTCAAGGAACTCAGAGAGCCAAACAGACTCCCAGACCGTCTACTCCAGCCTGATCCAAAAGACCCTCGATTCCTGCTGGAACCAAAGCTACTGATGGAGAAAGACCGATTCATCATATTAGTCATATGCCACGGCTGAATAGCCATCCTACAAGCACACACAACAACAACAATAACAACAACAATGTAGTAGTAGTAATAATAATAATAATAAATTTAGTTTATTAGTAATAATAAAAAATGCAGCAACAAAATGCTACCTTTACATTTAAAGGATTGACATGATTTTAATTGTAAATGTATAGTGTCATAGGCTCTATGTTTAGGATAATTATTACTAGATTTACTAGTGATAGTGTCATAGGCTCTATGTTTAGGATAATTATTACTAGATTTACTAGTGAAGTATAGTGTCATAGGCTCTATGTTTAGGATAATTATTACTAGATTTACTAGTGATAGTGTCATAGGCTCTATGTTTAGGATAATTATTACTAGATTTACTAGTGAAGTATAGTATCATAGGCTCTATGTTTAGGATAATTATTATACTAGATTTACTAGTGAAGTATAGTGTCATAGGCTCTATGTTTAGGATAATTATTATACTAGATTTACTAGTGAAGTATAGTGTCATAGGCTCTATGTTTAGGATATTACTGGATTTACTAGTGAAGTATAGTGTCATAGGCTCTATGTTTAGGATATTACTAGATTTACTAGTGAAGTATAGTGTCATAGGCTCTATGTTTAGGATATTACTAGATTTACTAGTGAAGTATAGTGTCATAGGCTCTATGTTTAGGATAATTATTATATAGTGTCATAGGCTCTATGTTTAGGATAATTATTATACTAGATTTACTAGTGAAGTATAGTGTCATAGGCTCTATGTTTAGGATATTACTAGATTTACTAGTGAAGTATAGTATCATAGGCTCTATGTTTAGGATATTACTAGATTTACTAGTGAAGTATAATATTGCATATAATAATAAAATTTAATGGTTGCGTACGCATCTTTTTCATTAGTGTGTAAGCTTCCAAAGACATAAGCCCATATTAAGCCTTTCAAGCCACTTTTAAGTCAAAGATTATAATTATTAGGCACTATAAACTATATGTGTTGTGTGGTGACCTCACGCACCCAACCCAGTCACTGGTATCAAAGTCAATTAACAGATAAAACAGTCTAAACAAAAAAATATTTCTGTCACACTTTGCACCGAAGAACCTTCAAACGATGCCAGCCACAATACTTCAATACATCATACCTGTTTTCATTTCCTGCAGAGCATGCATACTGCTTTGATTTGGCACAGCAATAGCACATTACTACGAGTAGAATGAGTGACAATCCCAGAGCCAGCACTGTGACAGTGAGAGCCAATACTATCCCTGCCAGAGCACCCGCTGGAATATTGACAGGCAAAGTCTAAACAAAACACAACAATATCAGTATTTGGTAATCGTTTACAGTATTAGATGTATTCTCCCTCTTTCATAGGCTTAAAAACAAACACACATTATGTACTGTCTCTCTTCCACTGGCTTAACACTCACACTGACATAGCTAATAATAATGATGATGATGATGATGATGATGATAATGATAATAATAATAATAATAATAATAATTGCTGTTGTTGTTGTAATGAATAAATGAATAGCACTATAACTAGCACTGGAGGGGTATTTTACACTATTTAAACTTTGATTGCTCTTAGTATAAGTTACCTGAGTTGTTCCCAATTCTTTTACTTCTGTAGATATTTCACTAGAAAGACTGGGTACAACACCACCTACTGACTCAGTGTGGCTCTGTATAGAAGGAGTTGAAGGCATAGGAGTTTGAAGAATAAACTCTGGTTCACTCTTTGAAGATGTTGCAATTATTGCAGAAGTAGAAAGGACTGGTACTGAAGTGTACAACAGTGATAAAGATTCTAGATCATCTGTAGTGAGGTATGTTTCAGACAACGAGGGTAGAAATTCTTCTGAAGAGGTCAAAGAGGGAGAAAGTTGTTGGTCCACTGATGACATGGAAGGGTAGAATTCTGAAACAATACCAGTTTCTGATAATGACTGGATATCTATTGTATAAGCTGTGGTATTATCACTGCCTTCTTCTAGTAATAAGCTTGATCCATTGTCACAGCTTACCGTAGTAGTAAAAGCCACAATGAAGCAAACCAACCGGAGCATTCTAGCTATCATTTTTTTTGTCATAAAAAAGACCTGTACCTTAACCACTTATATTGACAAATGTTTTGCCTACCTTACACCCTTGCAAGTCTAAACAATAAAATTTGATGGAATCACAGCAAACCCAAGAGATAGTACTACTCCCGTTGCGCGCATGCGTATTATTAGGTGTGCACTACTAAGACTATCAGTCTGCGTTCGAAATGTTTTTTTTGCTCCGTTTGTGAGTTCGGCCCTTTGGCTTTGGGAGATGAGTCTTTCTAGTCGGAGGCGAATTCGTGGGTATTCATTTGCATTTAAATGTGTGTCGGTTACTTGCGTATTTCTTATATTGGAAGGAGCCTTCATTGTCTACAGGTGGACAATTTCCAACAAATTATCATCTACTGAACTGGAAAAAATGATTCCTTTAGAAGAAGGAGATTACAAGGTAACGTAGCCTTTAAAGAATTGACTAATAATGATAATCCTCCACTCACTTTATAGTCAAGGAGAGATAAACTTTTCGGAAAATTCGACTCCATGGCAGTTTACACTACACATTCCCTGAAAAAAAGAAGTCGGGTTTTGCCAAGCTGTCCAGTGCTTCACACCAACCTCCTTTTCTTCATACGCATCCCAAAATGTGCAAGTACATCTTTTGTCAGTATGCTGCGGAGCTTGTCCAAGGGGCACAATTACGAGGTCAAATTCAACCCTAGTGGAGCCTACAACTGGAATCAGAAAGAAATTAATACAGTTGTCAATGATCTACAGGACTCCAATGGCCCTGTTGTGTATGCTAGACATTTCTATTACATGGATTTCACCAAGCAAGGGCTGTACCGGTATGCGTATGTGACTGTCATCCGGGAACCAGTATCCAGATTAATTTCTTCCTATTTGTATTATCACTTCAGCTCCAAGCCCTATATCCAGAGAATGCTGAAGCCAGAACATCGCAACGAGAGCTTGATGCAGTGCATCGCCCAACGTCACAATGGCTGTACTCACAATATGCTCACCAAATATTTTTGTGGGCATGCAGCATACTGCTCATCAGGTGGCTCAAAGGCTTTGAGTATGGCCAAGAAGAATGCAAAAGAACACTTTGCAGTAGTTGGCATTCTAGAAAGCATGGAGGTAACTGTGGCAGTGATGAAGAAAATATTGCCACTCTATTTTTCTCAGGCTGACAGAACTGTATTTCCCAAAGTAAATAAAAATGAACATTCAAAAGTACTGACTCCATCAGAATTAGAAGCGATTCGTACTGCCAATTTGGCTGATTTAGAATTGTACAATTATTGCAATCAACTGTTGCTGGACAAGATGCAGTCTTGTCACATCATTTAGCAAGTTTTTCCTTTTTTGTTTGTTTGTTTTTGTTTTACAGGCCATGCATCACTTTTCATATCATCCTGGAGTAACTCTGGGAGCTAGGCAGTGTTAACACACTGTGACACAAACATTTCCATTTGCCTGAACAAAAATAATGCCCTTTAAATGGGTGAGGGTTTCATGTCAGCAGTTAGAGAAATGCAAGGATATAACAGTTCCCCCTCCTGTTGTGAAGAACTGTGAATCTAATTTGCCCACAACTAAATATACAGTAAAAGTCAACCAAGCTAGTTCTACAATATTATATTACCACACACCAAAGTAACAAATGTTATTACAGTACAAAGGAGCCAACAGTTTCTCAGTTCAATGGTTAGTTTTCCTCCTCAGCTTCTCCTTGTGACTCATTGGTGGTCCATAACTACAACAACATCCACGAACAAAAAATAACTTGCATGACTATTTCATGATGACTGGCTTACACACACACACACACACTACTTACAGTGAGGTTATCTCTAAGGAGCTGCATGATCAAGGTGCTGTCTTTATAGGAGTCTTCTTTGAGTGAGTCCAAGTCTGCAATGGCATCATCAAAAGCCTGCAAGGAGCACAAAGTTGAATACCAACATCATTGCAAGCAAACACAGAAGTTGAGAAAGGACATCACTTACTACTTTGGCAAGCTCACAAGCTTTATCTGGAGTATTTGAAATTTCATAATAGAAGACCGAGAAATTGAGAGCAAGACCAAGTCTTATAGGATGAGTGGTAGGCAGATTTTTACTTTCGTCTGAAGCCTCTTGGTAAGCCGCCCGAGCCTTTTCTACAGAAACACAATTAGACATAAGAGATACGTCCCAGCTACCCAGGATGCACTACTTGGTAGTTTGGTAATTGTATATTTAAATTGGAACATATGTTTGAGTACAAGCTTGTCTATCAAGCAGAATGGATGCAGCAAGACAGCCATCACTTAATGGAACAGTTGCAGTAATAAAAACTAGGGTATACTAACTAAACTGTTAAATAATACAATTGGGGAAGTACAGGTCTCAATGGAACATTTCATTATGTGTCAACTTCTACACTCGCCTCTTGTATGTCATAGCAGTTCCAGAATAAAATAATAAATCAATAAACAACAACAACAACAAAAACACACACTCTTTTCTGACCATAACACAACCAGATATGTATCACTCGACTCTGACTGACCTTTGGTGTCACTATCACTGGGAGAAATTTCTGCCAAATAGCGAAAGTAGTCACCCTTCATCTTTAGATAGAACACCTTTGTTGAGGCATCTTCACCATCATTATTAACCAGTATTTTTTCGATCAGCTCCTACAAAGGCACAAGGCACTGATGTCCAGGCTTTTAACACGGCACACGCACAGATACTGGTAAAAGGCCATGTGTGCAGCAACATTGGTGAGTTGTGTATAATAAGACATATTTACTACCTTCTTCTTAACATATTCTTAACATAATATATTCATTTTTAACTTTTCCTAGTACAATTATAGTTCATAACAAAAAACTTTTTGACCTAGGAAGGGCTTCAAAACACGATGACACACATTAGCCCTAAGGCCAAAAACTGCATAAACTGAGAGAATGTTTGATTAAAGATAATAGAAAAGAAAAAGGAAAGAAGAATTAATAACAAAATAATTATAAAGTAAATAAAAAGTATATGAAATAAAATAAAATATAGTTTTTCAGTTTTAGTCATCTATATGCTTGTGTGTGTGTGTGTGTAACGACGACAACGACAGACGGCGTGTATTCATGAATAATTCATTAACTGGGCTGGTTTGTTTGTTTATATATGTTTGGACATGCATATGTCATTTTGTACTTTGACCCTCACACCTTTGTGTTTGATAGGGGGTCGACCTGTCCCAAACTTCACTAAACAGAATCCTCTTGTTTATTGATCATTACCCGTATCGACCCAAAATTGAATTGTTTACTGTTTGAATTCTTTTGCGGGTCCTACTGGAGTTCCATTTCTATTCGAGCTAGTGGTGGTGGTAATGCACTATTTGTCATAGTTATAAGCCATACACAACAGTATTTACTTGAAAATTCATTGGCCATGACTAACCACGAAGGTAAGTCTTATGTAGGTATGTCCAGTTGTGTGAGAGTGTTGTGTGTTAGAGCTACTACATAACTAAAGAATATAACAAAGAAAACGCTTAAATAACGTCACTTTTTTCAATACAAACAGTAGCAGCGTGTAATTACTATGTGAAACCCCTTACTGTATATACGTAATTTTAAAACTCAAATTTTGTATTTTAGTAGCTTTAGTGTTAGATGTTAAAACCAATCATTTAACAATAGTGTAGTTTTAGGCTCACTGGCCATTGTGCCCAAGCACATCACTAGTTTACTTTTTATTCCTTTCTGTAAAGACAAGTAGCAAAAGATAATTTTTAAAGTAAGTTACTATAATGCCAAAAAAAAAAAAAAAAACTAAACCAATTAGTCTGCACAGATAAGAGCAAAAATTAGGACTTACTGTTACTAACAGTACTATCTGAAGCTCACATTTCGACAGTCTCAGAGCTGCTACTGGTTTCGAACAGAATACACAGCTTATTCACCTTCTAGTTGATGGATTTTGAACTTCTGAACCCCCAACTTAGACGAATGTTTTCTAGTGAGTTAAAAACATTAACCCCCTCCCCAAAAACAACAGCAAAAACAGTATTAACAACCTGAGCATTCTTTTTTAAAGCTCTTTAGCGCTCAAGAGTCCCTACTAGCCTGACTTTATAAACCTGCAACCAATGTTACCTACCTGTGACTCATACATACCACACATGTTTCACCTCAAAGGAAATATACACTTAACCCCATCTCAATAATCCAGCACAAATCATATTTTATAATTTAATGATGAATGTCTTAAAGTGTGCCCCAGTGATACCAGGGCTGTATCTAGTAAAAAATTACCTGGGAGGGTGAATGTTGTGTATAGTTAGGCAAACTTTTAATAACTATATAATTATTATATCTTATTATTATATACTAGTGATGTGCTTGAGCACAAATGGCGAGCAAGCTTAAAACTACACTATTGTTAAATGATACGGGTAATAATCGATAAACCAGAGGATTCTATTTAGTGAAGTTTGGGACGGGCTTGAACACTAAGCTAACACAAAAATATGAGAGGTCAAAGTACAAATGACATACATACGTCCATGTATATATACAAACAAATATCCCCGATTCTCAATTTGACATCACTGTATAGTGTCTCGCTCGTTCGCCAATTATGTATATGCATACATATAAAATATAATAAATATAATAACTCTCCTGTCCAGATAAATTAAATCATTATTGGCGAGCGAGCGTAGCGAGCGAGACACTTACAGGGGTAACACAATCGAAAATCGGGGATGTTTATTTATTTATTTGTATATATGTATGGACGTATGTATGTCATTTTGTACTTTGACCCTCGCGTTTTTGTGTTAGTTATGTGGTCGACCCCGTCCTAAATTGCACTAAACAGAATCCTCTGGTTTATCGATCAGTACCCGTATCACCCTAGAAATTGAATTGTTTACCGTTTTGAATTCTTTTGCGGGTGCAGTTAAAACTCAAAAACTTAAGGGACTTCCCATTTCTATTCGAGTTAGTGGCGGTGGTAAGTCAATGCGCTCTTTGTCATGGTTATATGCCGTGCGCAACAGTATTTACCTGAAAATACATTGTCCACTAGACTACTGCGAAGGTAAGTCTGTGTAGGTGCATGTCCAGTTGTGTCAAAGCATTGTGTGTTACAACCACTACTTAGCTAAAGAATATCACAAAGACAATTTTTAAATAACGTGTATTGTTTTGTTGTTGTTTTTTTCCTTCAATTCAAGCAGTTGCAGAGAGTTGTTACTATGGCACTGAAATCCCTTTACCGTGTATACGAAATTTAAAAACTGGACCTTATCAGTAGCTTCAGTGTTAGAAGTCAAAATCATTCATATAAAAATAGTATAGTCTTTAGGCTCGCTCGCCATTTGTGCTCAAGCACATCACTAGTTACTGTACTAAAATTTAGAACGCAATTGATTTTTAATACAGCCTTTTAACCACTATATGTATCAATTATTTGTCAACAAAAAATAAATAAATTTATTAAGAAAGCTTAGGCTGTTTAAAATTTGGTTTAATGATTATGCGTCTTAAGTCTTTTTTTCTCATAGCTACTACTCTAGTTAAATCAGCACTATACTAAGCACTATGTAAATAAAGTAGTAATATATTACTGGGGGAAATCGCCTCCCTCCCCCGTCAAACACAACCCTGGTGATACAAACTATTTGCTCTTTAAAATAGTGCTTCTACCAGCAACCCAAGCCTTATAGCACAACTCATCATGCACGCACACACACACACACACACACACACACACACGGACACACAAAGCCTTTCTTGCTCTGAACACTTACCACAACATCCTCACAAATTTCACGGAGCTCTTGCTCTACTTCTTCCTTGAGACTCTTCATCATCTCCTTGTCTTCAGGATCTGTCATTTTCTCCTGAAAAATAAACGAATAAACAATTAAAAGAATTCATAATAACATAACAAAAAATATATAATGCAGTGAGCAAGCTAGCATTATCGTAAACAGAATTTAAAAAAAAAAAGTATTGTGCTAT
>WLWD01005613.1_pt1 | contig 14713 bp, 11 predicted proteins | sample 6712731 | NCBI WGS metagenome assembly WLWD01 (sample SAMN12718690, study PRJNA576275) | sponge metagenome | isolation source: marine sponge | host: Mycale hentscheli | place: New Zealand: South Island, Marlborough, Capsize Point | collected 2014-11-01
TAGGGAGGGGGAGTGGTGGATGATATGGAGGGGGAGTGGTGGATGATATGGAGGGGGAGTGGTGGATGATATGTAGGGGGAGTGGTGGATGATATGGAGGTCCAGTGTCAATGTGGAAGTGTGGATAATCATCACCTGTGACTTCACACTTCAGCTCTTGATCTGCTTTGCCATGATATATTCTCATAACTTCCATCTTCTAAAATATGAGCATTACTAAATAAACACTAAGTTGAGTTTCCAGTGGAAATGTGGAACAGGTATGCCACAACCCAAACCTGAAAACTATTTTATTGAAAAAATTATCATCAATACCTTCACTGGATGACTCGGTCCTAGGGGGAGCTCTAATGACTACTAATAGCTAGCAGCATTTGTGGCATGTAGCTTATGGCTCATCCTTCTCCCCTTCAAACTCCTCCCAGTTCCCACCACAAACTTCTGGCTGCTTGGGGTGGTGTTTAAAACATCTCCACTGAATAATGTAGTCACACCACACACACACATACACACACACACTCACACACACACATACACCTCACACACACACTCAACTAAATTTTGAAATTAGGGAGGAGTCTTTGGGCATTAGGGCGGAGTCTTTGGGCATTAGGGAGGAGTCTTTGGTGTTGTCCAGTTGTAAAATGGTAGTGCATAGTCAGAAATGCATCGGTGTAGTACAGTTAGTAATAATATGTAAGTGGAAAACAAAGTCAATTTGCTGGTTGATTACTTTTTAACTTTTGTACTTCAGTCTCTGTAAGTTCAGTGCCAGTTCTTTATGGAAATTTTATGTAGAATGAATTTAGGTGCACAAGGGAATGAGCCAGGATACCATAGTAACAGTTGCTGTCTTTTCATTCTAGTACCTCCAATGTACAGAGCACCTGGAGGACCAGGGGCCAATCCAGGTAAATTAAAATATTTTACTACAGAATAGCAGCTAAATGCTAATGTACTTGCAGGTGCTCAAGTATGCGATTGAAAAGGAAAATTTAAACTATTATAAGTGTATTGCATTGACACAAAACTTTTCTTTTGTAGCAGCTGTGGTTTTTTTTAAAGTAAGAGCTACTACCTCAAGAAATATAATGATTGTACTTTGATTTTTGTTAGTTTTTTCCAGAAAATTCCTTTGAATTTGTCCGATTTGTTTGAATAAAACCAACTTGTGTCTTGTGGGTTGATGTGTGTGGCGCAGGAAGGGGCCAAGTGCTGTGGTCGGGGATAATTGTTGTTAGTTTTTAATCCTAATTGGTCTCTTTATATTACAACTTTTCTTGTTGCATAGCAACTGCTCAAGTTTTGTTGCTGTTCTTCATTGAACTCTGCATACCTATAAATTTGCATCAGATTTTGATGCAAAAAACAACAAAGAAAAAACAGGCTAAATTAGCTCAATCTAGCCAAAAATAGTAAGTGAATGACAAATTTAAACTTTGGTGGTTTTAGGGTGTTCCAGGTTAGTCAGGTGGTATAAGTGCTGGGTGGTCAGGGTCAGGGATGAGTGCTATGGTCAGGGATAAGTGCTGGGTTGCCAGAGTTAGGGATTAGTGTTCTGGTAAAAATTAATTTATTTCTTGGCTATAAAAAAAGACATTGCTCTCAAATTTAAAAAGTGTTGAGAATATTGGGTTTACTAATTATAGGGGACATTTTATTTAATTTTATAGTGTCAATGTTAAGCACTCTGCTGCTGTATCACTAAGCATCTTGACATAGGGAGCCGCCTAGACCCTAAAATGACAGCAGTCACTTTTAACAAAAAGCTATAATTTAATATCAATAATTTCTATAACATTATTTCCAATTACCTAACAATTAAATTCTAAGAATGTAGTTGAAGTATCTTTAGGTTATTGGTATCGGCCTTGATTCTAGATAGAATATTGGCTGAATCATCTATCGATACATCTCTAGTGGGCATGTCTATAAATACAGAATTAAAGTCATCACTATCCATAACTAGATACAGACTTCATCACTATTCATAACTAGATACAGACTTAAAGTCATCACTATTCATAACTAGATACAGACTTAAAGTCATCACTATCCATAACTAGATACAAACTTAAAGTCATCACTATCCATAACTAGATACAGACTTAAAGTCATCACTATTCATAACTAGATACAGACTTCATTACTATTCATAACTAGATACAGACTTAAAGTCATCACTATTCACCACTAGATACAGACTTAGTCATCACTATTTTCATAACTAGATACAGAATTCATCACTATTCATAACTAGATACAGAATTCATCACTATTCAAAACTAGATACAGACTTAAAGTCATCACTATATTCACAACTAGATACAGACTTAAAGTCATCACTATTTTCATAACTAGATACAGAATTCATCACTATTCATAAGTAGCTATAGACTTGTATTATTCTGTTTGTGAGGTATAGTCAAAAGTAAGCGTCATTTTTATTGTTTTGAGAAGCGAATGTCTTATGGTTGAATTTAATTTCATGTAGTTTTTCTCGCCATGGACTTCCATGAATTTCATTAGTTTTCTCATAAGATTTAAAAATCAATTTCTGTAATTTTTCTCAACTACAGAAAAAGTTAAGAAAAATGAACTTACTTCTAATGTTGTGCTTAGCGTGAAAGGAACTTTTTAAGATTTAGAACGAGGAGTGCTACAAGAAGATATATAGATATTGAGAATGAGGAGTGCTACAAGAAGATATATGGATATTGAGAATGAGGAGCTACAAGAAGATATATAGATATTGAGAATGAGGAGCTACAAGAAGATATATGGATATTGAGAATGAGGAGCTACAAGAAGATATATGGATATTGAGAATGAGGAGCTACAAGAAGATATATGGATATTGAGAATGAGGAGTGCTACAAGAAGATATATAGATATTGAGAATGAGGAGTGCTACAAGAAGATATATGGATATTGAGAATGAGGAGCTACAAGAAGATATATAGATATTGAGAATGAGGAGCTACAAGAAGATATATAGATATTGAGAATGAGGAGCTACAAGAAGATATATGGATATTGAGAATGAGGAGTGCTACAAGAAGATATATAGATATTGAGAATGAGCTACAAGAAGATATATAGATATTGAGAATGAGGAGCTACAAGAAGATATATAGATATTGAGAATGAGGAGTGCTACAAGAAGATATATAGATATTGAGAATGAGGAGCTACAAGAAGATATATGGATATTGGAATAAGGCGTGTACAAGAGAAGATCTATAGATATTGAGATGAGGAGCTAACAGGAAGAATAAGATATTGAGAGAAAGAGGGAGGCTACAAGAAGATATATAGAATTTGAGAACGAGGAGTGTACAAAGAAGATATATGGATATTGAGATGAGGAGCTACAAGCAGATATCTAGATATTGAGAACGAGGAGTGCTACAGAGTATATAGCCTATTGAGCATGAGGAGCATACAAGAAGAAGAAAGATATTGAGAAAACTGAGGAGTGCTACAAGAAGGATCTATAGCTATTTGAAGGAAGAGGAGTGCTAACAAGAAGATATGAAGATATTTGAACGAGAGTGCTCCAAGACGATATATAGAGATTGAGAATGAGAGCTACAAGAAAGAAGATATATGGATATTGAGAATGAGGAGTGCTACAAGAAGATTATATTGATATTGAAGATATTGAGGAGCTACAAGAAGATATATGATTATTGGAATGAGGAGGGCTACAAGAAGAGATATAGATATTGAGAATGAGGAGCTACAAGAAGATATATAGATATTGAGAATGAGGAGTGCTACAAGAAGATATATAGATATTGAGAATGAGGAGAGCTACAAGAAGATATATAGATATTGAGAATGAGGAGTGCTACAAGAAGATATATAGATATTGAGAATGAGGAGTGCTACAAGAAGATATATGGATATTGAGAACGAGGAGTGCTACAAGAAGATATATGGATATTGAGAACGAGGAGTGCTACAAGAAGATATATAGATATTGAGAATGAGGAGTTCTACAAGAAGATATATAGATATTGAGAACGAGGAGTGCTACAAGAAGATATATAGATATTGAGAATGAGGAGTGCTACAAGAAGATATATAGATATTGAGAATGAGGAGCTACAAGAAGATATATGGATATTGAGAATGAGGAGTGCTACAAGAAGATATATAGATATTGAGAATGAGGAGAGCTACAAGAAGATATATAGATATTGAGAATGAGGAGTGCTACAAGAAGCATCCCCCCCGCCCTTCTTCTACCATATATAATATTGAGAACGAGGAGTGCTACAAGAAGATATATAGAATTGAGAATGAGGAAGCTACACGAAGATATATAGATTATTGAGAAGAGGGAGGGCTACAAGAAGATAAGCTATAGAATTGAGAATGAGGAGCTACAAGAGATATTAGCTATTGAGAACGAGGAGTGCTACAAGAAGATATATAGATATGAGAATGAGGGAAGATACAAGAAGAATATAGATATTGAGAATGGAGGAGTGCTACAAGAAGATATATTAGATATGAGAATGAGGAGGGTCAAGAAGATATATAGATATTGAGAACGAGGAGTGCTACAAGACGATATATAGATATTGAGAATGAGGAGCTACAAGAAGATATATGGATATTGAGAATGAGGAGTGCTACAAGAAGATATATTGATATTGAGAATGAGGAGCTACAAGAAGATATATAGATATTGAGAATGAGGAGTGCTACAAGAAGATATATAGATATTGAGAATGAGGAGCTACAAGAAGATATATAGATATTGAGAATGAGGAGCTACAAGAAGATATATAGATATTGAGAATGAGGAGTGCTACAAGAAGATATATAGATATTGAGAATGAGGAGAGCTACAAGAAGATATATAGATATTGAGAATGAGGAGTGCTACAAGAAGATATATAGATATTGAGAATGAGGAGTGCTACAAGAAGATATATGGATATTGAGAACGAGGAGTGCTACAAGAAGATATATGGATATTGAGAACGAGGAGTGCTACAAGAAGATATATAGATATTGAGAATGAGGAGTTCTACAAGAAGATATATAGATATTGAGAACGAGGAGTGCTACAAGAAGATATATAGATATTGAGAATGAGGAGTGCTACAAGAAGATATATAGATATTGAGAATGAGGAGCTACAAGAAGATATATGGATATTGAGAATGAGGAGTGCTACAAGAAGATATATAGATATTGAGAATGAGGAGAGCTACAAGAAGATATATAGATATTGAGAATGAGGAGTGCTACAAGAAGATATATAGATATTGAGAACGAGGAGTGCTACAAGAAGATATATAGATATTGAGAATGAGGAGCTACAAGAAGATATATAGATATTGAGAATGAGGAGTGCTACAAGAAGATATAGCTATAGATATTGAGAATGAGGAGCTACAAGAAGATATATAGATATTGAGAATGAGGAGCTACAAGAAGATATATAGATATTGAGAATGAGGAGCTACAAGAAGATATATAGATATTGAGAATGAGGAGTGCTACAAGAAGATATAGCTATAGATATTGAGAACGAGGAGTGCTACAAGAAGATATATAGATATTGAGAAGTTAATGTTTTTTCTGCTGTCATGTTGTTCATTATCTCAAGATGGAATATTGATCGTTTCTCAGTGTTGTCATGGTTACTGACAGTGACATCGTGATGTGTTTTAAAGCACACTTTACTATCATCTGCATGATATAGAACATGAAGAAATATTTCGCTGAACTTTTTGCAGCAGCTTTATATTCTAATATACAAAGTTTGCCATGGAAATAGTATAAATATGCGATTAAAATATGCTATTAAAATATTGATGTCGTGTAGTGGAGGTGCGTTGGAACTTAATTTTGATTAGATGAAGATCTTGTGGACCCAGAATGAAAAGTGACGTGATTAAATACATTAAATGAATCAGACGAATTCTTAAGACATTTAACAAAAAATAATAAGTCTAGTAATTGTAAGTAGTATATTAGTGGTAAAATATTATTGAGATGAATAAGTAAGAAATATTATAATTATTTAAAATGTATTTAGTTGCACGCCGTTGAACTCTTTCCAATAAGATAATGTCTTGTATTTTGTTGGGAAACCATAGCTGGGAACAGTAGGTCAGCTGAGATCTTACAAGTGATAGATAGAGAGACTTCTTAATGTTAATGGGTGATGTGCAAGGAATTGCTCGCCTAATTAAATACAGAGACCTAAAGCTTTGCTGCATATTTGTTTGATGTGGACAGACCAAGATAAACTATCAGAGAGTAAAATACCTACATCTTTCTCTTGAGTTACTGTTTTAATTGTATCATTACCGATTGTGTAATTGTTGTTAGTAGATGATGATAGGGAGACATTCATGTATGCGCATTTAGAAGTATTTAAAGAAAGTTTCCAAGAGTGACACCATGACAATAAATTGTCAAGATCCTTTTGAAGAGCTAAATTCTCACTTGCAGAGTTCAGAGAGGCAATAAGTTTGGCATCATCAGCAAATAAAAACACAGACGAAAAAGAGCAGAGAGACGGTATGTCGTTAACATAAATAAGAAAAAAAGCAGAGGTCCAAGTACACTACCTTGAGGTACACCTGATTTGACAGGAAGTAAGTCAGATTTACACTCCTTCAACCTCAACAAAATGCTTTCTATTTTGTAAGTAATCTTTGAAAAATAACCAAAGAGGACCAGTAATGCCAGTTAGCCAAAGTTTATACAGAAGTTCATTGTGGGGGACTGAATCAAAGGCTTTGGCAAAATCAAGAAACACAATTTCTGTGTGTCGCTTTGACTCCACAGAATTGAAAACTGAAGCATATGATAGAAGAAGTTGTTGAAGAGTGGATCTATTTCTGATAAAACCAAATTGTGTCTTTGAAATTTTTGGATATATAAAATCTATTATCTTAGAGTAGACTATTAATTCAAGTACTTTATGAAGAATACTTAGAAGAGAAATAGGCCTGTAGTTGCTAACTTTAGATACACTTCCTTTCTTGTGGAGAGGAAATAATTTGTGTACCTTCCAGTCAGCTGTAATGGAATGAGATTCCATAATGACAGTAAAGAGAAGAGAAACTGTATGTGCAAGTGAAGATGCACAGAATTTGTAAATATATGGGCTAATGTTGTTGTCATGTCCAGGAGATTTTTTGGGGTCTAGAGAGTTCAATACATCAAAAATTTCACTAGAAGAAAACTGTATGGTGCTAAGTTGTGATGAAGGTGTTGGAAGACAATGCATAGGTGGAAGAATAAAATCACTGCTAGTAAAAACTGAATTAAAATAGTTGTTAAAAAGTTTTGCTTTGCCAAGTGGGTCACTAGTAGTTTTGTCTTTATGCTTGAGTATGCACGGAAGTGAAGATGAATGTTTGAGATGTGAGAGGTGAGAATAGAGAGAGCGAGGTTTGAAGGAAAAGGATGAAATTAAAGAATTTATATAAGTAATTTAAGCATTTTTAATTCTTTGTTGTAATTCCGATTCCATAATCTGTACTTTGTGAGCAAGATAGGATGAATAATGTCTTTTCAGTAAACATTTCTTGGAATGAATACATTTGATGTGGTGTCTAATTTTTCAGAAGTGAAATACTTTGGAGAAGAGTGGGAGGGAATCTTAAATTTTGGAACATAAATATCACATGCTGTAGGGCTAGGTATGCACAACTTGACTGTGACATTTTCCCCGCGATATTGCCTAGCGCATAAAAGTGCGATGAGGTTCGCGAAGAGATCGCCGTGACCAATCAGGTCATCGTTTCAGTTTTCCACTGTGCTGTGGTATTTCAAATTATACCACACTTTATTGTATTGAAAAATGACTCGGCTATGGTATTATACACTTAGGGCGGAGCATGGGATGCCGGGAAGAACTTCATCCACACATGACTTCAAAGTCAGGTCACGTGTAACTAACCAGGTAAAGATCGTTTTAGCAATGGCGGGCGTTGGAGATAGTATTATCGAGCATCAGAGGAAGCTTCATGAAGAAAGGGAAAGGGTAGAAGATGCTCTTGTCAAAGAGAGAGCATTGAAGAAACCTTCGGTATAATTTGCAATATTCAGTGAATTCTGTGGCAAATGTTTTGCATGTGTAGATAAAAGACCAGATTAACAGCGAGCATAGAATGCATGGTCTGGTGGAGAGATCTATGGACAGTGCCCAGAAACTACTGACTCTCTATGAGGACAAGGACAGGTAAATTGTTTTAGAAGGGTGGGTGAGGAGCCCGGTTGTTATTACTAAATAGGAATCAATAATAATACTCTTGTCTGTCAGTAATGACGACAGCGATGGTGTGTGAATACACAATCATGGTAAAATTAATGTTCAGTTTACGTGCTGGTGAAATTAATGTTTAGTTTGCGTGCTGATGAAATTAACTCCTTGGCGGGTCCGGATGAGTTTGGAGAGTTCTATCGTAGACTCAAGAATATGAAGGACTTTCATCGTCGCCATATGAACGAGATAGAGCCTCCGATGAGTATGGAATTCCTCAAGTTAGACAGACAGAGAGTGCAGCCTCCGGAATACCTGCAGACTCTAGTAGACTTCTCTGACGAAGAGGGATACGGCAAATACTTGGACATGCACGAACTACACGACACATTCATCAATATTAGACACATGGAGGTAAGTAGGTGGGGCAAGTGGGCGGAGTGATGGTATGGAGATAAACTAGTGGTGTGCTTGAGCACTAATGGCAAGTGAGCCTAAACTACACTATTGTTAAACGATTGATTTTAACTTCTAACACTCAAGCTACTAAAATATAGTCGAGTTTTTAAATTACGTATATACAGTAAAGGCATTCGATGCCATAGTAACCACTTCCCACAACTGTTTGAATTGAAAAAAAGAAAGAAAAAAAAGCAACAAAATCTCTTTGTGATATTCTTAGTAGTAGTTGTAACACACAATACTTTCACATTTAACTGAGCATACCTACGCAAGGCTTACCTTCGTGGTTAGTGTAGTGGACAATGAATTTTCAAGTGAATAATGTTGCATAGATAACTATGGCAAATAACATACTAGTGGTGTGCTTGAGCACAAATGGCGAGCGAGCTTTAAACTACACTATTGTTAAATGATTCATTTTAAAGTTTTCGGTAAAGGGGTTTCAAAGCCATAGTAACCGCTCCCAGCAACTGTTTGAATTGAAAAAGAAGCAACAAAATCAAGTCACTTTATTTAAAGTTTCCTTTGTGACATTCTTAATAGTGTAACGCACAATACTTTCACACAACTGAACATACCTACGCAAGACTTACCTTCGCGGTTCGTCTAGTGGACAATGAATTTACAAGTAAATGCTGTTGAGTAGGGCTTATAACTACAAATAGCAACTAACTCGAATAGAAATGGAGCTCCCATAAGTTTTTGCGTTTAAACTGCACCCGCAAAAGAATTCAAAGCAGTAAACAATTCAATTTCTAAGGTGATACGGGTAATGGTCGCTAAACCGGAGGATTTTGTTTAGTGAAGTTTGGGACGGGGTCGAACGCGGAGCGAACACAAAAATACGGAGGGTCAAAGTACAAAATGACATACATACGTCCAAACATATATATAAACTAGTGGTGTGCTTGAGCACAATGGCGAGCCGAGCCTGATAGTTAGGTAACTACAATTACATGTTTTAAGCTTACTTCATGCAAACACTATAATAGCAGTTATGGACATTTATTTCAGCAAACAAATACAAACTCACTCCTCTTATATACACCTGATTAATGGTACCTTTTTGTAAGTATCCAAACACAACATCAATCTCAATCACCAGTAACTCTTGAACAAGCTCTCAGCTACGATAAAAAATAAACCAGTGTTATTATTTGTAATTTTAGCCAACAAATATGGAATTACTACTTACATCATTCTTGAGTATTGATAACTTCTGTAGTATCAAATTGAAGTTACTTTGACCATCTGAATTACCTTGAATTCTTGACAACAATCTCTCACCTACAAAAACAAAAGACAATCAATTTTAGCACACAAATACAAAATTACTTTCTTACCTCATTTTCTTGAGCAGTGGTAACTTTTGTAGTACCAAATTTGAGCCAATCTGACTATTTGAATTTACCAGTCACTGTTGACTAGCTCTTAGCTACAAAAAAGAAAGGCCAGAGTTAATTTTGCATATTTAGCTAACAAATATGGAATTGCGTACTTACCTCAGCTTCCCTCGAGTAGTAGTAGCTTCCTTAGCATTAATGCTATGGCATTCTGACTACCAACGGCTCTTGACAACCAACAACCGGCACTCCGTATCACCCCATAAAACGGCGAAGTTTTGAAATGAAGTCTGGAAAAGGGTCTTCAATGCCATAGTAACCGGTAGAATCAACTTTTTGTTTCTTGAAAAGCAAGCGTTTTCGCCTGAATTTGCTCACACTTCTGCACTTAAGTATAAAGTAAGGCTTGCTTAATGCTGTAGTTTCAGAATAAACTGGGGTCAAGCCTAAAAAGCCGTCTTTTTTGGAGATAGTTTCTCGCGCGCGCGTTTAAAGAGCATACGTACCATCCATCCATACATACATATATATATATAACATATACCCGATTTTGCATTATCCACCCCTAATACTGTCTCGCTCGCTCGTCAATAAACTAGTGGTGCACTCGAATAGCGCAAATGCATGGCGAGCGAGTAAATATATGAGTATAGGTAAAGATGATTTGTGAAGGAAATCGCTAAATAATAGCAATGATTAGGCATGAAGAGTTAACAATAACAGAATTACCTGAATAAACTTCGAAAGCAGTGGCAAAGAAGCGCAGCTTGACAATTTGCCATTCAGTCTTTCGCCAAGAAGAGAGTAGCTATAAACTTTTTGGTTAAAACAAAGTTGCGTAAGGCAGTGCAGCAGGATTCTCCATGCTCGTTAATTGAAAAATACTGGAACTGTGAACGCTTTACCTAACTTACGTAATTAGAAGCGCGGGCGAAATTTTTTGACGTACGCATACATACCTACATATATATATATATATATATCTGAAATCTCAATTGAACACGACTGATAGTCAGCTTCGCTCGCTTCGCTCGCTCGCTGAATTAACTTACCACCGCCACTAAATCAGATAGAAATGGAACTCCAGTAAATTATAGAGTTTTAACTGCACCTGCAAAACAATTCAATAAACAATTCAATTTCTAGGATGATACGGGTAATGATCGATAAACCAGAAGATTCTATTTAGTGAAGTTTGGGACGGGGTCAAACATCGAGCAAACACAAAAATATGGGAGGGTCAAAGTACAAAATGACATACAACATCCACACACATAAACAAACAAATATCCTTGATTTTCAATTTTGTTGCCCCTGATAGTGTCTCGCTTGCCAATAAGGTACTACATTAGTATTGAGGGGTTATATTGGATATGAAGCAGGCATGCTACTATTAGAGTTTCTTTAATTATAATTGGCGAGTGAATTAAGCGTGCCACTATCAGGGGAGCGTGCCACTATCAGGGGTAACAATGGAAACTCTGGGATATTTGTTTGTATGTTTGGATGTACACATGTCATTTTGTACTTTGACCCTGGTGTTTTTGTGTTAGTTTGGTGGTCAACTCAGTCTCAAACTTCACTAAACAGAATCCTCTGGTTTGTCGATCATTGCCCGTATCATCCTAGGAATTGTAGTGTTTATTGTTTTGAATTATTTTGCAGGTGCAGTTAAAACTTAAAAACTTATCGGAGTTTCATTTCTTTTTAAGTTAGTGGCGGTGGTAAGTTAATGTGCTATTTGTCGTAATTATAAGCCCTACGCAACATTATTTACTTGAAAATGCATTGTCCACTAGACACACCACGAAGGTAAGTCTTGTGTAGGTATGTCCAGTTGTATGAACGTATTGTGCATTGGAGCTACTACTTAACTAAATGTTTGAATAACGAGACTTGTTTCATTTTTTCTTGTTTTTTATTCAAACAGTTGCGGCGAGTAGAGCTGGGCCATATACCGGTATTATCGTAGCACCATGATAAAAACCCGACATTGCTATTTCAATTGCATTTGCACGGTATTATTGTTTTCTCAGAAAATCATTGGTACGGGTCGTTAAATTAATGCGGGAACTTCACTCGCATGACAGATTAAAGGAACAGCCGTTTTGTTGTTTGTAAACATGGCCGTAACGCGGTACTAGCAAAGTTTTTAAAGTAGCTAGCAATGGCTGCGAGTTCAAATTCTGGCTTAAGGAAGCCAACACAGTCTTACCCCGGAGGATTAACTTTGGACTGGAAGCTGATGAACACGGCAAGCTCAGTTTGGATAAATTTACTTTGTTAAATATTATATATGAAATATCGTGATATATCGCTTTATCACGATAATGCAGGTGAGTATCGTATCGCTTGTGATTATCCAATATCGCTCAGCTCTAGCGGCGAGTGGTTACTATGGCATTGTGAATCCCATTTATCGTAGACACGGTGTTTAAAGACTTGAGGGTTAGAAGTTTAAATCAATCTATTAACAGTTTAGGCTCACTCGCCATTTGTGCTCCAGCACACCACTAGTAGTATTATGTAGGTGTGTGCGTGTAGGTGTCTTATGTGACGAGTTTCTATGTTGGTATTTGTAGAAACTGGACTATTTGAGTTACCTTAGCAACTATGATAGGCTGTTTGACATCCCAAAAGAGAAGAAGACAGCAGATTACAAAAAGTAAGTTTTATTAGAGGGGACGGGGCACATGTGTTATTGACGGGGTGTTAGGATGTTTTATTAGAGGGGGCATTAGGTGGGTGTTAGGACTAGGGACGGACTAGGACTAGGGACGGACAAGGACTAGGGACGGACAAGGACTAGGGACGGACAAGGGCTAGGGACGGACAAGGGCTAGGGACGGACTAGGACTAGGGACGGACTAGGACTAGGGATAGACGAGGACTAGGGACAGACAAGGACTAGGGACGGACAAGGGCTAGGGACGGACTAGGACTAGGGACGGACTAGGACTAGGGACGGACTAGGACTAGGGACAGACGAGGACTAGGGACAGACAAGGACTAGGGACGGACAAGGGCTAGGGACGGACTAGGACTAGGGACGGACTTCTGTGGTATTCCTCCATATGAATTATTTGTTAATTCTGTGGTATTCCTCCATATGAATTATTTGTTAATTCTGTGTATTCCTCCATGTGTATTATTTGTTAATACTGTGGTATTCCTCCATGTGTATTATTTGTTAATTCTGTGGTATTCCTCCATATGAATTATTTGTTAATTCTGTGGTATTCCTCCATGTGTATTATTTGTTAATTCTGTGGTATTCCTCCATGTGTATTATTTGTTAATACTGTGGTATTCCTCCATGTGTATTATTTGTTATTTCTGTGGTATTTCTCCATGTGTATTATTTGTTAATTCTGTGGTATTCCTCCATGTGTATTATTTGTTAATTCTGTGGTATTCCTCCATATGAATTATTTGTTAATTCTGTGGTATTCCTCCATGTGTATTATTTGTTAATTCTGTGGTATTCCTCCATGTGTATTATTTGTTAATTCTGTGGTATTCCTCCATGTGTATTATTTGTTAATACTGTGGTATTCCTCCATGTGTATTATTTGTTATTTCTGTGGTATTTCTCCATGTGTATTATTTGTTAATTCTGTGGTATTCCTCCATGTGTATTATTTGTTAATTCTGTGGTATTTCTCCATGTGTATTATTTGTTAATACTGTGGTATTCCTCCATGTGTATTATTTGTTATTTCTGTGGTATTTCTCCATGTGTATTATTTGTTATTTCTGTGGTATTTCTCCATGTGTATTATTTGTTAATACTGTGGTATTCCTCCATGTGTATTATTTGTTATTTCTGTGGTATTTCTCCATGTGTATTATTTGTTATTTCTGTGGTATTCCTCCATGTGTATTATTTGTTAATTCTGTGGTATTTCTCCATGTGTATTATTTATTGTTAATACTGTGGTATTCCTCCATGTGTATTATTTATTGTTAATACTGTGGTATTCCTCCATGTGTATTATTTGTTAATACTGTGGTATTCCTCCATGTGTATTATTTGTTATTTCTGTGGTATTTCTCCATGTGTATTATTTGTTATTTCTGTGGTATTCCTCCATGTGTATTATTTATTGTTAATTCTGTGGTATTTCTCCATGTGTATTATTTATTGTTAATACTGTGGTATTCCTCCATGTGTATTATTTATTGTTAATACTGTGGTATTCCTCCACTATGGTATATGTGGTATAAATGGTCATCAATTTATTTTCACTAGGAGTTGTATCACTCAGGCTTGGAGGGCTGGTTGTCATGGTGACTATGTTTTTGTTGCTAGGTATCTGGTGAGGCTGTTGGACTATCTCAGTGATTATCTCAGTCGTGTTCATCCGCTACTGGACCACTCCCACATGCAGTCAGAGGTGCAGCAGAACTTTGTGGAGAAGTGGAACTCTAGCAACTTCCCTGGATGGAGAGTAAGTAGTTGAGTGAGCTGCATGAGAACCTTATTCTAGAGAACCTTATTCTAGTCTGTCCAGTTGAGTTAGCTGCATGAGAACCTTATTCTAGTCTGTCCAGTTGAGTTAGCTGCATGAGAACCTTATTCTAGTCTGTCCAGTTGAGTTAGCTGCATGAGAACCTTATTCTAGTCTGTCCAGTTGAGTTAGCTGCATGAGAACCTTATTGTAGT
>WLWD01005491.1_pt1 | contig 14712 bp, 12 predicted proteins | sample 6712731 | NCBI WGS metagenome assembly WLWD01 (sample SAMN12718690, study PRJNA576275) | sponge metagenome | isolation source: marine sponge | host: Mycale hentscheli | place: New Zealand: South Island, Marlborough, Capsize Point | collected 2014-11-01
GTTGTTGTTGTGCTTATACTGTTATTGTTTCATTCCTAGTTCTGGTCATTAGTCTCACTATATAATTTTACAAGGTGCTCATTTTCTTTTATGATCAGTTGATAGGAAAAATCTTCTTTGTCTTTGTCTTTCAACTTGATGTATTCATTTCCATCCTAAAGCAGGACCTTTAAAGCTGTACAAATGTATTTATTGTTACAAATAGCTCCTCCCAGATCAGCTTTACATGATACCATGACATTTTGGTGTTCACTATTATTAAAGCCACACACATACTGGATAGTTTTTGATAAGTGGCACTTAATTGCCCCTAGAAATGTCATCATTTTTTTTTATTTTGATGGTTTTGAGGAACAAGAGAAAGAGCAGACTGTATGATGAGCACTGCTATGTGGCCACACCAATTAATATATTTAGCTGCCATTTAGAATCATTGGCGTTCATGTGAGTATAAATTTTTACTACACCTGTTTCAAAATGTTCAGTATGTTCTAGTTCCAGTGATGATATTTTCATCTGGTGTATCTTAATTTAGGAAGTTTGTGTTGCTGGGAATGATTCTTTTATCAACTGTAATAATACCTGCTTTCAAAAAGTGTGCCATGAGTGCTTGCGTGACGTGCATCTTAGAGCCTATGTGATACCCAGGCTTCAATATGGTGCCACACCCATTAATATGTTTATTGTTTAACTGCTCAAATTGCAAGAGTTTTTTTCTGATCCAACAACTTAATTATCAGTGGCAAAACTAAACTGTATATACCTGTACTGGGATTTGGTTCATTTTTTGTATTTTCTCTTTTGTTAAGTTTTTCATTTTCACTTTTGTGCACCTCGACAAAAGACAGTACATAGTATGTTAATGCTTGGTGTGCCACATCTAATTTCACTTAGAGTGCCTATAGTGAGAAACTTGACGATATTCTCCTTTGAATTGTTTGTTTGCTTTATTTCAGAGCTGTATCACCTACAGAGACATTCCTCCCACTACTGGTAAGGCTTTAATTACTTACAATGTTACTTATGCACCCACATCGTAACTTTATGACTATACAAAGATAGTTTCCAACACTAAAAATAGTTACTTTGAATGGAAACCATTTGACAGTAAGTTCCATCAATCCACTAAAGGATGGCACTATTCTATACATAATGTTACTGATAGGAATCAAGCTAACTTACTGACTGAATAATCCCAATTTGCTAAGCTTAGTTAGCTACATTGTCAGAATTACAAGTTTGAAGTTTCTGTACTTAATTAAACACAATTACATTCTATCAGCTATTTATGATTAATTAATGAATTTATTCAGACAGCTAAATTTCCATAGACCAGAATTTTAAGCACAGACAAAAATTGTCATCTGGACTCCATTTTGCTATTGAATAGCTAAAGGTAGTCTTAATGGCAAAAAAAATGTTTTAATAAATTATAATTTTCAGCTATATGTAATGTAATCATTATTAGAAATGATAAAATAATTGGTTACATGTGTTTGTAAATACATAGTTGTAGAGATAATTCAAGATTTGGATTCTCGTGCCAAATGGGACAAAATCTTTTCTTCCGTGGAAGTGCTGGAATCCAATGAAGACCACAAGATCGTCTATTGGTATGATCCTTACTGTTTGCCTTTCACTATATCTTAGTTGCCACTTATAGTTTCAAATTATACATTTTACTTTTCCAATATTATTTTGATGCATTTAACATGCAAATATTCTTTGTTTCATCATAACAAACAGAAAAACCATGGCGTTGAATAATTTAACTATGATGATCTGGTGTTTTAGGACAATTTTTAATACTTTGCTTGATGTGAGTTTATATTTAAAGCAAAAAGTAAATAAAGACATTGTCAAGTTGTTCAAGTATAATCAAGTTCTAACTTGAACTCACTAAGTGGCCGGTATGACCATGTACTAATGAGGTTATTACTCTCTTAGCAAGTCAGAAATAGCTGTTGAGAGGTTTCACTTGATGGAGAAAGTTTTCATTACATATTGGTGATCCTCATAATAAACTGGATATGCTAAAGCTTCAATAATCTATTGTACAATTAATGATAACTAATTATGCACCTGCAATTTTTAACATCAATAAAGAGTGGCATTGACCAATCAAATGATAGTAATAAGAATTGTGTATGAGCATCGTCTTGGGATAATTATGTAAATTATCCATAGGTATTGTAAAATGCCGGTGGGGATAAAGGACAGAGACATACTTCAGAAGATGTGTACTCACTATGACCAGGCAACTGACACTACATATATCATGTTCTATCACACAACCCATCCATCTAAGCCTCTTCTGAAGCGAGTGATAAGGTAATTGATCAAGTGGCTCACATTAATAATTTTACTAGCTGCTATATTTAGTTTCCACACCATAATAGAAATATTAATAATAGCAAATTTTTCTCTTTCTAACAGTCAATAATGCTACTTAAAATTTCAGCTGAGAATGACTGAATCATTAGAAATATTTTTGCTTAAATTTATTTTTTATTAAATATAGTCACCTTGTAAAAAAAAGTGTAATTGTATTTTCATCGGATGAAAAGGTTTTTGATAAACTGGATATTCTAGTAACCATGTCCCTCTTTTGTGTGTATAGAATGGAAACCATTTGGAGTGGAGTGATCATCAAACCTCACGAAGACATTCCAAATTCAACACAAATGTCACTTGTTTCCCAGACTGATTTGAAGGGTTTAGTCCCACATTTTATTGTCAACTCAATGAACACCAAAATTCCTGGAACTTGGCATGAAAGCCTCATGGCTTACTATCAGAAAGAATATGTGAACAGTAAATAGTACAACTTGAAAAACAATACCAAGCATAATATTATTACATTATTAAAATTACAAATGCTATTCCTGTAGAATTATTTATTTTTACATTTCACCAACTTGACCTTTGTGATACGAAAGATTGCAATGATTCAATTGCATTGTTTTCACCTGGAGGATGGTTCATTACATCATATAATTTGTTCTTTACATATACAGCTATATACACTGTGTATAATACGTATTGCATGGTTCAGGGAATAATAATAATGATGAAGTATTTCATGAGTAGGCAAAAATATTTTCATGAGCCAGAGTAGAATGAGATAAAGCCTGAGAGTGGTATATGGTGCTGAATAAAAAATGGGTACTCAGTAGAAAGTAATAACCTAAAACCTGGGCAGAGCACCAATCAGCAGTTGACGAGACACATGGAGCACTTAATAAGTTTTATAAGTCTGTGACTGTGGATTTTTTTTTTAAGCGATTATAAGTACAATTATTTTATTACCAGCATAACAACAATTATTATTTTGACATAATAGAACCCATTGAAAAATCCTATAATTATTCTCTTCTTATCAAATATTGTTTATTGTAATACATGGAGAGATTCCGGTGCCAGATTAAAGGACCATTGGAGCTCAAGGCATTGACGATAACGTGGGGGACCCAACCCTTCAGATCCACTTGTATGAACAATGTCATCCTTGTAGAGTTGGGGAGATGTGGGTGTGGCCTGATGATTATGTCATTGCAAATGCTCTCAGCTCTAGAAGATATTATACATTCTCAATGAGAGTGACACTTAGAATGGCTATAATAATGTAAATTAAATTCAAAAGTGATCTGCTTTACAAGCAATAATTTGTATTTAGCTAGTGTTTTTTCCATAAGGTGTAATGATAAACAGATTATACCTACATGTACTTGTGGTGGTACAGAATGAACATGTGGTGGTAGAGAATGAACATGTGGTGGTAAAAGAATGAACATGTGGTGGTAGAGAATTGGTACAGAATGAACATGTGGTGGTAAACAATGGACATGTGGTGGTACGAAATGAACATGTGGTGGTACAGAATGAACATGTTGTGGTACGGAATGGACATGTGGTAGTACAGAATGAACATGTGGTGGTACAGAATGAACATGTGGTGGTATAGAATGAACATGTGGTGGTACAGAATGAAAATGTGGTGGTAGAGAATGAACATGTGGTGGTAAAAGAATGAACATGTGGTGGTAGAGAATTGGTACAGAATGGACATGTGGTGGTAAACAATGGACATGTGGTGGTACGGAATGAACACGTGGTACAGAATGAACATGTGGTGGTACAGAATGAACATGTGGTGGTACAGAATGAACATGTGATGGTATAGAATGAATATGTGGTGGTACAGAATGAACATGTGGTGGTAGAGAATGAACATGTGGTGGTAAAAGAATGAACATGTGGTGGTAGAGAATTGGTACAGAATGGACATGTGGTGGTAAACAATGGACATGTGGTGGTACGGAATGAACATGTGGTGGTACGGAATGGACATGTGGTGGTACAGAATGAATATGTGGTGGTAGAGAATGAACATGTGGTAAAAGAATGAACATGTGGTGGTAGAGAATTGGTACAGAATGAACATGTGGTGGTAAACAATGGACATGTGGTGGTACGGAATGAACATGTTGTGGTACAGAATGGACATATGGTGGTAAACAATGGACATGTGGTGGTACAGAATGAATATGTGGTGGTACAGAATGAACATGTGGTGGTACGGAATGGACATGTGGTGGTACAGAATGAACATGTGGTGGTACAGAATGAACATGTGGTGGTACAGAATGAACATGTGGTGGTACAGAATGAACATGTGGTGGTATAAAATGAACATGTGCTGGTACAGAATGAGCATGTAGTGGTACGGAATGAACATTTGGGAACATGTGGTGGTACAGAATGAACATGTGGTGGTACGGAATGGACATGTGGTGGTACAGAATGAACATGTGACGGTACGGAATGAACATGTGGTATTGACGGACATGAATTAGATAACTGTCTGAATTATTTATGCACCAATTTTCGTCAATAAATCATTGAAATCCACACCCGCTTCCTAATCTTATCATATAAAAAAATATTGCTTGTTGAGGGACTGCAATATACTATCAATTCTTCCTTACCTAATTATGCCCCCCATTGGTGGCTTGGCTGAATGAATGACATCATAATGAAGAATGAACATTGACTTGGTTGATTCATCGTAATGAGTGCAAACTTTCAGCAAGAGATCACGATCTGTCACACCCACGGGTAACTTTGAACGCCTATATCAAGGAAACATTTAAAAAGTCAGTGTATACATAACTGCCACAAAACAGGCAATACCTTGCAATATCAGTTGGCTATGTACAATTATCATCAAGATCCAGTATACATTTCATTTACAACGGAGGTCATATACTGTCATGCAACATTCTTTTCTGAACTATTAATGCACATCATCAAGAAACCTCAGAAAGTGTGAACTCATATAGAGTTAATAGAGACATGAAAAAAGCTACATGTGTGTCTATCAAGGTCAGAATGCTAATGTATATGCTGTTATATCAAGAGGTCTTTCTGGTATTCATATTGAAGGTACCTACAGTTGCCCATGCTTATGTGTGCACAGACACTTTCTATAATAGAGATGTAACAGTACTAAATGTGCATAGCAATGGTAATCTTGTCATAATTTAAAGCACCCACTACCTCTAATTGTTTAATTAACTTTTTTCATTTATTAGGAATGGAGTAATTTTAACCTGATAACTACCTGGTAGGTTAAACTCCACGAGCCAGTGAACTATACCAGAGGATAGAACTTAGTACTAACGTTTGAACTAACTTCAGAGATACTTTCAGGTATTGTAATAGTGACAACCAAATAAAGTCATAACACATGTGAGTGGTAATGAGTACCACCCATAAGGAAATACCACAGACCAGTGAAGTAATGAGACCATTAATAAATTGTAACTAAGTCTTAATCTGGTTGTGCTAGCAAATTTCATCCAAACATCAATTCATGACTGAACTCAGTGACCGGTTATTCTCTCTTCAGCAAAATAAATACTAGCTTCAATTCTTATACTCACAAATACACAATCTTGTGAGTGTCGGAGGATTCTATGACTTCAATGGTTGGAAATAGTTTATCCCACTTTGGACGTGACTCAAAATCTAAAGCCATATCTGCAACTTCACAATCAAAATAAATAAATATAAATGAATGAATGAATGAACGAATGAATGAATGAATGAATGAATGAATGAATGAACGAATGAATGAATGAATGAATTAATTAATTAATGAATGAACAAACGAACAAGTGAACAAACGAACAAATGAATGAATGAACAAACTTTACAAGCAATTGAACGAGATGAATTAAAATTAGCAAACATGCCATAAAACTCAAAGAATAATGGTTTTTCAAGCAATTGCTTGTAACTCAACTTCGGTTGTAACTCATCTCAGGTTAATTAATAGTTGAATGAATAAATAACCAATGAACCAACAAAAGACCTGTTTTGAGCGTATTGTAATCCATTACCAGCTTTAGGTGGAATATCTTTGTAGTTGAGAAAACCCTGCAAAAAAAAAAAAAACATAACAGATACATGTAACTTGAGGATGATAGAAAGGGTAGGCAGAACTGTCATAAATTAAACCTCGTCTAAGTCTAATTCATTAGGCCAAAAACACAAGGCACTTGGTATCTGCAAGCAATAATCTATATTTATTGAGCATAGTATAGCTATAGCTATTTAATTCTTTTTAATAATAAAGTTTTAAGAAAATAGTTCACCTTGATCAAATGTACAGGCTTCTGGGGATCACGTTTTTGCCAAACTTCCACCACATCATTGTTTTTCACCAGCTTCCAACCATCCCGAGCAAATGACTTTTCATCCTGCAATATCTTCTCTTATACCATGGTTGCTGCGGTAACACCCATGGATTAAAAGTGATATTTTCCCGGTGATTTTTCCTGGGGCTATGATATTTTCCCGGTGCGTGTCAAGCGAATTCTTCCGTGTTTCCAGCCCAAAATTAAAATTCAATTAAAATTCAATTGAAGCACGCCAGAAAGTTTACTTTAGCAAGTTTACTTTAGCAAGTTTACTTTAGCATTGTAGCTGCCAGCTGTTATCTCCAGATCTAACTCTACCTGGGCTGCTCAGCAGTAAGCAGTAAAGCAGCTAGCTGTGGTAAATTCCTGTGGTATGAGAGCGGCAGGAGAGTTATATGTGGTAGGGCTGGTCCCATATAGGTGGATATGAGAGAGTAGTAGTAGCAGCAACTATGGTATAAAACAGTTGTGCCATGGCAACATCGGGGTTATGGAATATCACCGCCCTTATCCCTCGGGCTTCGCCCTCAGGATCGGATGGTTATATGGCCATGGCATAACTATTACTAAAACTGTAAAATATATGAACAAATTTAAATTCCTTGCAACCCTAATGCCTTCTTTGCCAGAGTCTGACCTTCATTCGAGAATGATTTTTTGCTGATGTGCTGCAAGTTCTTCGACGCCATTTTAAGTCCAATCTCTTAGCCCAGAAATATAGACTTTTTCAGTGCTGTTCCTACTTTCACTCAAACAGCGCGCGGAATTATACGATACTCCCGAAAAATCATTCTTATGGAACGGAACTGTCTGTATGCTCACCATATTTTGGACAGTCTAGAGTCACACAAGGCTATGCCACAAAAAAATCCAGGAGCAACATGCAAAATGAGCCAAAACCTCGTTCTGGTAATAAAAGGGAACGATTCAGCCACTTGACACCTTTAGGCTGCTTCATGATAATTTATTTTAAACACTTTAATATGTTCCTGCTACAATACAATAAGAGTTTATTTTACTTTGTTGGAATAAAATGCATGAGAAAGGTTTAAAATTGAAGTGGCTTTGCGTCATCAGGGAAATAGATAACGATAGCTACAAATGAAGGCTACCATAGCTATACGTTGTGAGTGTAAATGAGTAGCTATAAATAGCTAGCACATTCCAATTGGAAGCCTTTTTTTCATTTTCAAACTAATGGTACTCACTAAATTCCAAACTAACAAGGAATTGGATTGAAGGTTGTTCTAGTGAATGTTCAACTGTTCTTATATGGTTAACTTTTATTAAGCTTAATGTACAAATATATATTTATAGCTTGTAATTAGTTAATTTGATTTTAATGAAAATGGGAAGAAAATTGTTTTATTATACTATAATAACTAGATACTTACCATTTCTATTTCTATAACAAAGAGTGAAATCCTTACATTAACGATAGCACAAAATACAATATAGAAAGAAAAAAATTCATTGCATCTCTAGGTCTGAGTGTTCAGTTATTTCTTTGAGTAAACATCATGGTAATATGTGGAAAGATTCTGGTGCCATGTTGAAGGTCCATTAGAGCTCATTGAATTGACAATCATGTGTGGAACCATACCCTTCAGGTCTGTCTGCAGAAACAACGTCATCCTCGTAGAGTTGGGGAGGTCTGGGTGTGGCCTGATGATAACTTCACTACGCAGAGTTTCAGCTCTAAAAATTAATACACACAAAGCATAATTATTATAGTTATGATACTGGATTTGAGCTATCAGAACAAATTTTCAAATGTAAAAACAAGATAAGGATGCAAAAAATGGTAATATTTCCCCCCTAAACTGCCGACTTTAACTGAAATCTGTAATAGCTGCATCCTCACAGCTTATATCTGCACTCATTCGTAACTACTTTTGTGATAAGTATCAGCTAGAATTATTCAGCAATCACAGCAAGGGTCCATGTAAACAAGTGGATTCAGAAAAACAACTTGAAGAAATAATGGTACCTTAAATAATGTCCATACATTTGCACATTTGGTATATTTGAAGTTATTGACTTCAACTTCACAACTCTTTGGTAAATACTTTCAGATTTGTACGCTTTAAACATTTGCTTAAATTTTTTAAGCTGAATGCTACACATCATAGCATCTCGCAAGAATCCTAAAAAGAAGACAAGACACTACACTACAGCTAAGTTTTGACATTATGTTCTGCTAACGACATTTCTAGGGCTTCAAGAAAACTGTACAGTGCTTGGACGTAATTAAAGATAAAATATGTTTTATCTTTCTGTTCATTTGTAACAGTATGATCTTTTTCGTTGGCCTTTGTCGAGACCAAAGAATTTTATACTTTGCCCATTCATGATATCCGAATTTAATGGTTTTTGAAAGTAGCAACGGATAAAACCTAAAGAAGCAAAATAAAACAGTTGGTAAAACTGATGTCAGTTGTGCTTGCTAACTTGTTAAGAAAAGTAGCCATGTAAAATTGAGTTTGCTAAGTTTTTTTGATTGCACAACATGAGGTTGGGTGTGGCCCTTCACATACCCCTGTTCTTATAAGCATTTAATAACTTCAATATTTATAATATGTGTGTGTACTTGTGTAAGAACTATGTAATTTTACCCTTTACCTGATCACACCACTAATTGGTGGCTTAGATGGATGAGTAGTATCGCAGTGAAGTATGAAGGTAGAATTAGTAGATTCATCATAACGGGTGCAAACTTTCTGTAACAGATCACGGTCTGTAACTCCTAGTGGTAGCTTCGAACACCTGAAAAGAATAACAATATATAACCACACAATAAGAGCAAGAATAAGTGGTTGTTCCAAATCTGTTGGTGGGAGGCAGTGGGAATAGGTGTGGCTCAGGTTCAAACTTCATAACCTGATATATAAAAACACTTGATATATGTGACTGGTTTGGAGGAAATCGGCCTAAACGTGGCATCTATCGTTTTCTACCAATAGGTTGCATGGGACCTTGGGATACCATTCTCCAAATTTGGAAGTTATAGCACAAGCTGTCTTCGCCCTATGCACTACAACACTTCAGTGTTTTTGTTAAACTTATTATTGCTGATTTCGAAAACAAAAACGCCACGTAAAGGAGTTGCTAAGGCCAGTGCTATTACCGTGTGCCTCCGTGACACTATGGACTAAACTGGTTGCAGGCAGATTGAAAGAAGTAGGCTTAATGTAGGCCTCTCCGAGAAACTACGATGGCGAGAATTGCTGAGTACGCAGATTATGTAGAATAGTAATTTCATAGCAATGCTTCGTACACGAGTCTAACCTGCTAGTTTTTCTAGCCTCATAGCGTGAGTTCTAGAGTTCATCAGAGCTTACAACTGCGCCATAAGCTAGGGCTAACCGATGTTTATCCATTTCTGCCATAAAAAATTTTTTTGAAAAAAAATTGACCCATAAGGCTTTACCCTGGGATACTGAAAAAAATTGTTGGCCACGTTTAGGCTGATTTTCCCAAAACCGGTCACATATAGTACCTTTTCATTCCTAGCCCAATAGACGTAGCTGCTTGTTTTCTTTTAAACTTTCCATGTGTGAAATTTGAATTATTAATTTGGAAAAGAATCTCACATTTGTTTTTACTTTACTGAGTATAAAATTATTTTTATCATCTGCTATCATTACTCTGTTATGTGAAGACATAAAATAACATAATATTGTGATCTGAATTTCTTTAGACAACATAGGTTTCAAGTGTTTCTCCCAAAATAGCCAGAATTAGTTTGTCCTTGAGCAAAATCCTGCTTATAGCTAGCTGGAGCATACCAACATAACAAAACCACCATAATTCACGTGGATTATATAGGCAGCTTGGTGTTCAGCAACAAAGAAGTGCAAAAACACAAGAATAAACATCTGATTAACACTCAAAGAAAAGAGCACCTAAAATATTTGCTATCTTTAATGAAACACCAAAGGTGCGAACCCTCAGCGCTATTAAACACTACCTAGCTATGATCTCCTTCCAAAAGAACAAGCAATCTTTTAGCTATTTTAATGAGGCATCAAAAGAGCTGACCAATGAATATGGTACATCCAAACGCTGTCTTCATAAGAGAAGAAGCTAAACTTGCCAGAAGCACTCACCGATATACATTTTGAATGTGAAACATCACTCCTTTCAACTCCGTTAACTTCCACGAGCATAAAGCGAAGTACACCGCTGGCTGTAAGAAAGTATTTGCTCACGTGATTGTGACAGGACGCTAGGGGTGTTGCCCATAAGAGCTGGTACCTACACGGAGCTGTAGACTTCACGTTTTCTCAACAATTAGCCCGAAATTTAAAAAAGTAGCACAATAAAATGTCCTAAATCTTCGTCCTGAGTAAGTTCCTACCTAAATCAACTGTTAATTGTCAGTAATCTCCAAAATCAGAGCGTGACAGACAGACAAACAGACAGATAACTACTATAACCCTCTCGCGGATGCGCGCTGAGGGTTAATCACACCCATTTATATCAACTAGTGTTGTGCTTGAGCACAAATATGTGTGTGTATGGATGGTATGTATGCCCCTTAAATGCGCACATGGGGAACTTTTTTCTCCTAAAAACACTTTTAGGCTTGACCCCAGTTTATTCTGAAACTACAGCATTAAACAAGCCTTACTTTAAACTTCAGCTCCGAAGTGTGAGAAAATTCCGGCGAAAATGCTTGTTTTTCAAGACCCAAAAAGTTGCTGCGACTGGTTACTATGGCATTGAAGACCCTTTTCCAGACAGAATTTCAAAACTTCCCGGTTTTAGGGGGCAATACAGAGTGCTGATTGTTGGTTGTCAAAAGTCATTGGTAGTCAGAATGCCGCAATATTAATGCTAAGGAAGCTACTACTACTCGAGGGAAGCTGAGGTAAGTAAGTAATTCCATTTGTAGTAAGTAAGTAAGTAATTCCTTTGTTAGATTTCTTTTTTGTAGCTAAGAGATTATCAACAGTGACTAATTCAAATAGTCAGAATGGCTCAAATTTGGTACTACAACAGTTACCACTTCTCAAGAAAATGAGGTAAGAAATAATTTGGTACTTGTGTGCTAAAATTGATTGTCTTTTGATTTTGTAGCTGAGAACTTGTCAAGAATTCGAGGTAATTCAGATAGTCAAAGTAACTATGATACTACAGAAGTTAGCAATACTCAGGAAATTGAGGTAAGTAGTAATTCCATATTGTTGGCTATAATTACAAATAATAACACTGGCTTATTTTTTTATCATAGCTGAGAGCGTGTTCAAGAGTTACTGGTAATTGAGGTTATCAGAATGGCTGCCGTTTGATACTACATAAGTTACCATTAATTAGGTAAGAGAGTAATTGTGTATTTGTTTGCTGAAATAAAAGGTCATAACTGCTATTATAGTTTTTGCATGAACTAAGCTAAAACATAGTAACAATACTGTCGTTATATGTTACCTATCTAGTAGGCTCGCTTGCCATTATATAACATATACCCGATTTTGCATTATCCACCCCTAATACTATCTCGCACGCTCCACTCGCTCATCAAAAATATAGACAATAATAAGAAATGTGATAAACTGACCCTATCATCATGAGGTAATTAATTAATAGCATAACCAAACAACAGTACCTACCAGTATACGATCTTGTGGTTTTCAAAAGATTCCACCACTTCAATTGTTGGAAATAGTTTATCCCACTTAGGACGAGACTCAAAATCATGAGTAACCTTTGACACTTCATACAAAGCAATACAATTATGTAAAACAGTTAGTATCAGTGCATTATTTAGCAGATTTACCATCTTCTGGTTTGATGTCTTTGTAGTTGAGAAAGCCCTACACAAGAGAACAAATATAATAGGTAATCAAAATGTTATTAGCATTTTTTTTTTGTTATCGTCTCCAGTTCAATTTAGCAATATTGTTTTGTTTTTTTGTTGTTGTTGTTTTGTGTGTTTTTTTTTTGGCAAGATGTGAGACTTATAGCTGCTCTCGTGAATCCTTAGAGGATATAAGACGCTTGATTGTTTCAGCTACCCAAGCATGTCCCTGGAGGAGCCAAAATTTCTGAGCTTCAGGTATATCCCAAATGGCATGATATCAGTGTTATTGCTTTTTGAACTAGCTAGTTTTAAAATGTGGCACTTACTGGTTGTGTAAATCTAAATGTAATTCTTAAATTTGGCAGCATGATGAAGCCACAACATCCACATATAGTACTAGTTAATTGGTACTTCCCATTAGCGACAACCATCAAGTTGTTTGTTTGATATTCACAGCTAGCTACTTAGACATTGCTCAACCTACAGCACTGACGGTGCTGGATGCTGTTCTTTTATTACCTTGATCAAGTGTACAGGTTTATCTTTTTCTTGCTTTTGCCAAACTTCCACATCATCATTCTTTTTTAGCAACTTCCAACCTTCTTCAGTGGATGATTTTTCATCCTCTAGAATCCTCTCCAGAACTGCTCGTAATAATAACAGTCAAAATAGTTCATTTCAATATGTACACTCAAAATATCTTGCCTTCGTCTGTAAATGGATTTTCGCTAAGGTCCTGCAAATCTTTGGATGCCATTTGTAAGTCCCGATAAAACGAGGTGCAGTTAAAAACGGGCAATGCGAAACTAAACCGCCCTTACACAAAATGTCTACCCGCTTATGAACCGTTTTTATAGGCGCGGGCAAATTAAAATGCGAGAGTACACATAGTCACATCAGTAAAAATTTGTGAAATCATTGTGTCAACGGAAGTCAATTGGTGTTGCACAAACAATGCTGTATGGCCATTACAATGTACTTTGTGAGAAGTGAGAAGGGGGGAAGAGAGAGAGAGAGAAAACAAACAAGGCTGAACCTGCACTGCAACAGGAATAGTTATGTCAAGGGACAATTATTTTGTATTTGTTCATTGAAGTCACCAGTTTGTCTCTCCTGAGACCCACTAACAGGTATCAGGGCAGGCACTTCCTGCTCAGGGTTAATGAACTTCCTAAAACTACACACCCAAAATTCCAGCCAACCACAATTAACTAAGCTGGCCAGAATGCATGAGAAGCCAAAGTCCAGACTACTACTCAGTGATAATTGTAGCCTTTGGCACGCATTTGTAATTGATCTGAATTGTAATAATAAGTGGGTGATTCCTTAGCCTAAACATTTGTCAGTCTACCAAACTAATTGATATCTTATTTTCTACTAGGTCAGAACAGAGACTTTACTAACAAAGATATACACACCTGTACGTTCATGTGCATTCCGTGATCATGCATCATCTTGCAACCTGAAAATATAAATCACTTACAGTACTACTCAATTATAAAGGAGAAGTCATTGGTTTATAAAGAGAGAAATTCCACACAATACTGTCAATAATACTGCAGGATTACTAAACACAGATGAGTTGACAGCATGAGAGATTCCATTGATGTACACTCTATCTATGGACTTTGAATAGACATGTTTTAAAATTATGTGGTCATTAACTGAAAATCCAGAGATCAGTGTTGAATAGGATATGTTAGTCTGAGGTCTTAGTTCCTGAAATGATTAAGAGGTGCTTATGCTTGAAGGATTATGGTTAAATACACCAAGGCAACCCAATTGGACATCACATCACGCTACAAATTGATCCTTTCGTGCCTCCTGGAGTTGTAGAAGCTGGATGGCTCTGACATTTACTAGGATCTAGAAGTTCGTTTGTTGGAATTAAGATTTTGGGTGAGCTAGAATTGGTGAGTGTCCCATCAAGATCCCAATGTATATTTTCATGTGGCCATTTCCCTTGGGTGATTATGTCACCAGCATTAACATATGATCTTTTCGGATCTTGTTTCAAATCCACCCTGCAAACCTTTACAATGAGAGCAAGCTGTGATCAGGACACAAGAAGGCCTGTCAAAGTTGGCAAAAGTTACTCCAGAAACAAAGAGGTAGTAGCTCATTAGTGTCACCAGCCCTGATGATGTGCAGAAATTGCCACCACTGATTCTACCACATCCAATAATTAATGTGTCACGAACTTGA
>WLWD01005533.1_pt1 | contig 14688 bp, 8 predicted proteins | sample 6712731 | NCBI WGS metagenome assembly WLWD01 (sample SAMN12718690, study PRJNA576275) | sponge metagenome | isolation source: marine sponge | host: Mycale hentscheli | place: New Zealand: South Island, Marlborough, Capsize Point | collected 2014-11-01
TGAGTGAGTGGGCCTAGCCTGGTATTGAGTGAGTGGGCCTAGCCTGGTATTGAGTGAGTGGGCCTAGCCTGGTATTGAGTGAGTGGGCCTAGCCTGGTATTGAGTGAGTGGGCCTAGCCTGGTATTGAGTGAGTGGGCCTAGCCTGGTATTGAGTGAGTGGGCCTAGCCTGGTATTGAGTGAGTGGGCCTAGCCAGGTATTGAGTGAGTGGGCCTAGCCTGGTATTGAGTGAGTGGGCCTAGCCAGGTATTGAGTGAGTGGGCCTAGCCAGGTATTGAGTGAGTGGGCCTAGCCTGGCATTGAGTGAGTGGGCCTGCATGGCATTGATGGAGTGGGGCATAAGACAGGTATTGAGTGAGTGGGGCATAGCCTGGCATTGAGGCGTGGGCCTAAGCACATGGGTATGAGTGAGTGGGCTAGCCTGGATATTGAGTGAGTGGGCCTAGCCAGGTACTTGAGTGAGTGGCCTGCCTGGCATTGGTGAGTGGGGCCTAGCCTGGTATTGAGTGAGTGGGTCTAGCCTGGTATTGAGTGAGTGGGCCTAGCCTGGTATTGAGTGAGTGGGCCTAGCCTGGTATTGAGTGAGTGGGCCTAGCCTGGTATTGAGTGAGTGGGTCTAGCCTGGTATTGAGTGAGTGGGCCTAGCCAGGTATTGAGTGAGTGGGCCTAGCCTGGTATTGAGTGAGTGGGCCTAGCCTGGTATTGAGTGAGTGGGCCTAGCCTGGTATTGAGTGAGTGGGCCTAGCCTGGTATTGAGTGAGTGGGTCTAGCCTGGTATTGAGTGAGTGGGTCTAGCCTGGTATTGAGTGAGTGGGCCTAGCCTGGTATTGAGTGAGTGGGCCTAGCCTGTTATTGAGTGAGTGGGCCTAGCCTGGTATTGAGTGAGTGGGCCTAGCCTGGTATTGAGTGAGTGGGCCTAGCCTGGTATTGAGTGAGTGGGCCTAGCCTGGTATTGAGTGAGTGGGCCTAGCCTGGTATTGAGTGAGTGGGCCTAGCCAGGTATTGAGTGAGTGGGCCTAGCCTGGTATTGAGTGAGTGGGCCTAGCCAGGTATTGAGTGAGTGGGCCTAGCCTGGTATTGAGTGAGTGGGCCTAGCCTGGTATTGAGTGAGTGGGCCTAGCCAGGTATTCTGGAGCACAGGCTCATGATCAGGACAGCAGGTTGAAATTTACTACAGTCTCACTGAACTTTGAACCTTCTGATAAAGATCACAGACCACATATTGAACCTTCTGATAGCGACAACCACACTAATGAACAAATGCAACTGTCTTGGCCCCATTATGGAACTAAATTTCATCAATCTCAAGGAAATGACCAACCACCTGAAAATTCCAACAGTTGACTAGACCTTCCTGAAATTTCTTTATAAAAAATGCCCTGACTTATTTGGTATTTCAATATATCCACCTTCTACTTGTCAATACCATAGGAGGGAGACTGTCTCTGCAGAGAGATTTGTCCCTTCCTCCCAATTTAGATCTAAATTGAAAGGAATAGACAAACTTGCTCACTGATGGGAAGCCATCCTCCTATTGACAGTCACCTACCAGTAAAGTCATTGTAAAATAAACCATTATAATGAGGGAAGGATAGCTGTGGTTGCCAGTGGAGGCTCCAACAGGTGGAAATTTAATTAAATCCATCCCATAGTGTGCAACTATGGGATGGAATGGAGCTGCCAGCGAGGGTGAGAAGATACTAAGTAAGGTCAACCCAAAAATGGCAGGGCTGGAGAGGTTAATTCCCCTAGCAACATTATGTAACTAATGCTGGAGCTCACCACTGCAGCAACTGCTCAGTGGTCGCTTACACTCCAACCTCCTACATAACCTATGCTTCACACTCTAACTAATATCACTTGATAATAACACAACAACAGATAATAACTAATTAAATTTATAACAATAATAACAAAACTAATAAAAAAAATATTAATACTAATAACATTTATTATTAATAAATAATAATATTAATTTATAATTATAATTATCTTAACTACTACTACTACTACTACTACTACTACTACTAAATCCTGCATGAATCAATGACTGATAATACTGTTGTAATTATGGGTGTCTCATTTTATTATAATTGTCATTATTATTATTTAAAAATATATTTGCATACACTAAGCTCACCAGTTAGCCACGCCTCCATTTGTGATCCACATCTTAGAGCCATTCAACACCCACTACATAATAAATAGGAACAATACTGTAACCATAACAACCAAATATTCCCTTCAAAAAAAGGGGGGGGGGGGATCACCGCTTAAAAAATCAATTTAGAGTTAAGATTCCTGCCTAACTAGTGATATCTCCAACTCCAGAATGTCCCTCACTCACCTCATCTCCTTTCTTGACTGCCTTGGTCTTAATGCCATTCACATCTGAACCACAACCAGGCTCTGTAACACAGTACGCCTGATACACACACACACACACACACACATTATCACGAAAGTTTAGCCCTAGGCTGGAGAGGATGCACTTGACTCAAGTTAAAACTCTATGATCCCATGCACGCACGCACACATGTACGTACATGTTACAGTGGCACCTAATACGCACAGTTAGCTTGTTAAGTGTCACATGTTCAATTGGTTTACTTCAATGCACATAGCTGGAGGGATACACCCACAACCATTTCCCCATATGTACATTTAAACTAAACGTTCTTAAAAATGCCACTCTCTTTGTATTTCAATTAATCATTCCAGAACAAGTTTGGGTCCTACTAGCATACACAGCTACTGCATCTGGAGACACACCCACTCAATCACTCTCACTGCCAACTATACTATCTGAATTGTACATCATGTTTTCAAATTAATAATAATAATAATAATAATAATAATAATAATTAAATAATTAATAAATATATAAATAAATGAATAAACAATAACTTCACCATTCTTAATTTATTGATTGAATGGTATCTTTCTAGTAAGGTGTTTTAACTCACAGCTGCTAGAGGTTCCTCTACTAGACGACCAAAATATTTCTTGAGTTGTTCTTCATTTCCTCCGACAGAAACTGGAGCCATCTACACAAGAAATGGAGCCACACCCCCTTAACTGACCACACCCCTCCAATGTAACCTGACTATGCCCACCTCTAATCTAAAGTGATCACTCTTCCCATTGGCTGACCCCACCCATTTAGTCTGACCACACCCATTTATCATACCAACTCCAACTCTCATACTTTCTTCTTCAAAGGAGTACAATTTCATGAATAGTTTTTAAAAATTAACCGCACCCACTTAACCGAACCCACCCTTACCGCCAATCCATTGGCAGACATGGCAGTAAAGACGCCCGTACAGCCGAACGCCATCTCCTCGGCCATAATGCACTCGTCCAAGATGCCTAGCCCCAGTCCTCCGAAGCGAGTGGGAACACTGCTGTTCAGCAGACCCAGCTTGTGGGCCTCCTTGAAGATATCCCACGGATACTGGAATCAGAGTACAAGATGGAATGAGAATCAATGATTAGGAATGAGAATCAATGATTAGGAATGAGAATCAACGATTATGAATGAGAACTGGAGCATGCACAATAAATTGAGGTGTGAAGATGACCGTCTGACATGTTCATTTCAGTTTTGTGCTATTATTATAATTATTTCAGCCAAGCATGACTGAATCACAATTACTACCTCGCCATCTCTTTAAAATTAAATTTCGCCCTACGGTGAACACCTACGAAGTTAAAAAAAAAATGAATTGCAGCAAATTTGACCATAGCTTACAAGTTTCAGCCACACCCCCTGGTGATCACCACACTCTACCCACAGCCTTCCAGAAATCGACCACGCCCTCCTGGTGATCAACCATGCCCACTCACTGGCAATCAACAACATCCAGCCAATCAACTACACCCACCTAGTTGTTACAATGTCAACCCTTAGATGAACCACGCCCATCTGTAATCCCCAGTAATCTACCAAGCCAACCCAGTCATTGATCACAGCCATCCAGAGACTAAGAAAGCCAACTCAGTCATAATCCACACCCCAGACCACACCCACCTCTCCAGTCCGATCGTACTCGGCAGCTGCTGGTTTGATAACTTCCCTACCGAACTTCCTCGCCAGTTGCTGGTACTCGAACTGCTCCGTCGTCAGTTCTGAATAGAAACACAGGAGAAGAATATATTATAGCTAAATAGTCGATAGAGGGAGGGAGTTGACACACAAAAATTAATTTTTTTTGTGATATAATCTTTAATTATTAAAGAACTTTAATCAATCTTGTCCAATCTTCTCCTGTAGCCCTTTCCTCCCAGGAGTAAGAGAAGGCGGCGATGGCAGCCTATGTAATGTGGTACACTCAGTCATTGTATCGTGGGGAAAAAAATTCAAATAATTATTCAAAATGTAACCATTACTACAAATAATGATTGAACTTGGATAAGAACTTTAACCAGATTAACATCCTTTCACCTTAAAGTATGACTTGGTTTATATTATGAATGATTAGTAGCAGATAAGGACACCCACACATCAAACAGGGGTGGATCCAGCACTAATGAAGGATCCAGCAATGAAGGGGAGGGGCCCAAATATATTTAGGTCAAAATTTATGAAGTGTAATATAATATGTAATTGATTAAGACATGTAATCAATGAAGAGCATGAGTTAGCATGCATGCAGCTGTCCTATTAACATATTGGTCTATATTGGTACCCTTGTTCATCATGGGGGGAGGAGGGGCCTGCCACAACAAGATTTCGACTTTACTAGAGGTCAAACGCCTCCTCACTTAACTGCTGACCATGACATATTCATGGTAAAGGGTTGCTGTTAAAACAGTGAGGAAGAAATGAAATATTGTTCACTCTTCTAAATCCAGTTTGCCCTGAACACACTCACCGAAGTTCAAGCCCGTAGATAACTTGGACGATGTTGAAAAGGCCTGAGAATAGAAACGTGGACCCCAATAAAACAATTGAACCTGCTAATAACCGTAATAGCCTACCCTTATTCCAGAGAGCAAACGAGGAGCACGTCTAACTAGAGTAGCCATTGTTACAACTTGCAGATTGAGACCAAATTATATAACAGATAAGAAAAATGACCTTCGACCTCACACCTTCTCTACTTACTGTTTACAAATTAAGGGTTTACACACTACACGCGCGCGCGTGCTTTACTGGCTTGCAGAATTAAAAAATAGATGCTTTCAAATTAATCAGCGTGGTAGGCAGCTAGTAGTGCAGGCCCGTATGGCGCAGTCTTGCCTTTCTGGCAATTAAGGGCTTATTAGAGAAGGAGTAGTTCCCTTTTTTTAATGCATTAAGCATTCCTTTAGTTTGAGGTCATCAGATCAGCTGATCAATAAAGGTGCTACTCTAAGCATACTACCAAGTGCTGCAGAGTTATCTGTAGACTTGCTGCTACTATAATAAGTGCTAAGCTATTGAAATTTGCTCTAGGAAAGGGCCAGGAAGGGACTACAAGAAGTAATGTAAGTATTGCACTAAATATTGCTAGTTGTGAGAGCTAAAGTCACAGGAGATGTGAAGGTGAGGAAGTCTTCACTGTTATCCTTAGCCTCACTGGTTTACTTTACAGAGTCACACTAGCTGAAGAAAGATGAGCATTGCATACTCTGTATCTGTTTATCACACTAGCTAATGGTGCAGAATTGCATATTCAGTTGGCATCTGGTCATGAATAGGTAGCATGGAAGTGTTAAGCTGTGGCACTCATTTATAAAAGAGTATTAGCTACAGTAAAGCATTATGATGTCATATCTTCATCCCTCCCTCTCTACCACTGGTCTCTGTTCTCCCTATGCCCCTTCCTTTTCAGGCACTGGCCTCTTCACCTTGAGGTTTTTATGTAATGTAGAATAGAGTTCTAGCTGCAGGGCATACATCTTTGTAACCAGCTACTGATGAGCTAAGGTCAATAGAGAAAGTTAATGTAGAATGGGTTTTATGGCTGGGAGTCTGATTGAGAGTCTGGTTGTGATTGGTAAGATGCTGTTGATGTTCTATCAATTTAGAGGAATAAAGAAGCACATGTGGAGAATAAAAATATGGCGTTTAAGGCACTTTATCTGTAATAGGTCCTTTACAATAAAGGAAGAACTTTGCAAACTGAAAGGTACCTAGCTAATTAGTTTAAAGTGATAGCTAAAGTCTTCACTTTAAGATATCATACACATCTATTATCTTTTTGTTGTTTCTAATATTATGTAATCTACCTGGAAATTCTGACTGATCAGTGGGATGAGTATATTTGTGGACTTGTATGTGGGTGAGGTCACCCGGTTGGCAAGGTGAAGCCCATTTGGGTTTGCCTTAGAATGAAATTGAGTCTTATCACGGGTAGTAGGAGTCTGTTTGCTACACACTAAATGAGTAAGTCTGGACTAACTGGTGTAGTGGGTTTGGAGCTATTGGCTGTCAACTATAGGATAGTTTTCCTGGTTAAACTTTGGGGAAATGTTGAGGTAAGGCCATTGTCAGTGAGGTCAATTATTGCTCTGAGAATGTCTGCCACTTGAGGGAGATAAGCCTGTGTGGTTTGAAATATTGCTGGTGTCTAGTGTACTCCCAACCTGCCAGCAGTGCTTATCTCTTCCTGCCTGATAAACAGGGATAATTACATTTTCAAGGCTCCGGCATTCTTACTTCAACCTGAGAACAGTGCTGGGATAAACAGGGGAGAATTAGAGAATTACATTTTTCAAGGCTACCCAATTCTTACTTACACTAAATCAGTTTATTAGATTTGATTCGTATTAGCAAGCATTAATCAGCACCTTTATTATATTTGACTTCATCTAGCTAGCATCAGATTAAAGTTTTTACAAAGTATTGCATTATTCATAAGCAATTCATGAATCAGTTTCTCCAGTAAAAATGTTAAATCGGAACCAAGTACTACTCTTCTGGGCGGAAGAGTGAGTGGAGATTTATCTAGGCTGTGGGCTACTGTGTTACAAGGTCCATAGTTTCAGCATTTTCCTGCTAAATAAGTGCTCAGATTCCAGAGGACTGGTTTAAGTGGCGGTGTGTGGTTGATCCTATTGGGAGATTATGCCACCACTGGGGCCAACAAGTCTAGTGGCAGTAACTATTGACATTGCGCACTCTTCAAATTCAAATGTTTGTTTTGTGAATCCAGTTGTTGTTGTAGTGAACAATGTTAGCTATTCTAGGTAGCAAGTGGTGAAGCTAAATTTGTTTTGACTGTTTTTTTTCCTCCAACTTATGATAAAAATATTAATTCCAAGATCAGTGGGGCAGTTAAAATTTAATTGCACAACCAGCAAGCAAGAGGCCATTGTTGTTGTATATTGTTAAATTAATAGGAGCTGTCTCTTGTGGTGGGAACTACAAGGAGTATCCCATAGTTAAATCCGCCTGTGTGTTAGCTGGGTTGGTGTGGGGGTAGAAGTGAATTGTTAGGGGACTATGACTAGGCTAGAGTCCTCAACTTTCACTCCCATTAGTCTCACATATTATAACAGGTATGAGTAAAGGAAGGAAAACATTAAATATACCCATAGTGCTATCATTTTAACAGGAGCAAAGGCTTGTCCAATGGTCAACAGCTTAATTGTCAGGCTAACAGTCCATTTGTCAAATTCACTGTCTCTTTGTCAGGTTAATCATGTAATAGAAGGATAAAATGTCAGATAATTTGAAGCTTTTCAGGCAATCAGCAACAATAGCACAGCATGTGTTATGGAGTTATTCAACTTTCATCTCTTATTAGATGCTTGTTATTGTAGGTGAGAGAGAGAGAGAGAATCAGGCATAACCGCTATAATTGCTAGAAAGATGGATTAAGTTCAGTCCTGTAGAGTTATTGTTAGCCAGTAGAGAACTTGAAGGATTTGAGGTTTCCTCCATACCTACAATTATTTTAAACATTTTCTGAAAGTTTAGCTGAGGTGGTCGGCCTGGTAATCTAAATTCAGCTGTAGTCTGAGGAGTGGTAGATAGATTCAAGGAGATTGGTAGGATACTTGGGCAATGAGGAATATCAGGTTTCATTTCCTCCTTCCAGGCTGTGGCCGCTAAGTGTAGCACTAAAGTATGTTGGTTGCAGTGTAGTGGAACATAAAATCTTAAATTAAGGACCATTGATAAGAGTGGCTTCAGCTGGTAGGTCATTCAATAAATGAAATAATAACAAAGTTGTGGTCTGGTTGTTTTATTTTTTTTTTTTTAACTACTTCATCTTCTTGTTGTTCAATTGGATTTGAATATTTAGAAGAATTCCATGGGACAAGAAACTGGATTCTAGGTATGGAATTTCAATTCACTGGCATAAAAATAAATAACTCATTCAAATATAATGCCATCCACTGTAGTTTAAATTCTCTGCAGGTTTATTCATATCTTGGGAAGACGAGGAGACAAGTAGCTTTTTACATTTTTCCTAAGAGAGCAAAAGTGGTGATAAATCCTCCATTGAGTAATCAGTGTTCTAATTGACATTTCCTGGAACTAGAGCCAAACTATCCACCCTACACCTTGCCTCCCATCTTATCTAGGTTAGTGATCTGTAAGAGGTGAACACAGTGAGGAGGAGGGACCGCTATCCAGGGCTAACCCAACACTCCTGATCATTGGATAAAGTTTTTTTTTTTGAAGGTTTCTTTTTTTTTTTTTGAAGGTTTCTTTTAAACATTACAGAATAAAGCATGTCACTAGCAGAAGTAAGACAAAAAAATTGAATTCTATATTCAAGCCTCTTCTGATCCCTCCCCCTCCCTCCCCCTCCACCCCCACTGTGTAGCCTCAGAGCTATGTAATATACACTTTTAAATAAATATCTACAACCTTCAAAATAACGGAGTGATAATAATTGCTGAGAAATGTGGGAGGTGTGAAGTTCACCAAAATATTTATCTAAATGAATGGCATTAATTGTGGTTCTCTCTCTCCCTTTGCTCTCTCCAAGTTACCATCAGTATTGTGTATTTCTTTATACTGTATATTGCGATTGCAGTAAAACATGGGCATGCAGAATATAAACTTTAGATGATCTACTGGAGATCTAATGTATAGCTATTTAAATACAGTCCACAATTGATAAAATGAGCTATTGTATTGTGTTCACAAGGGAATGGATATATTTATTATTTCTTTCTATCCACATTATGAATTCTTCATTTGTAATTGGCAGTTGCTACTGAGATAGAATTGATAGAATTGGTGAGGCACTCATCAATCTACTGCCATAGCAAGGATAGATATCAGACAATCTCTCTCCACCAGTCAGAAGGTGAGCTCATCTGTACAGATCTATGGCATGCCTGCACACTAACAAAGTGTTATTATATCTGCAATTAATTAGGTTTATTATTATTATTATATTATTATACTTTAAAGACCATTGAATTAGCATCTGGTAAGTATTGATGTGAGAAAAGACTATTAGAGTAGAGTAAGACATGTTTATATGAGTACATAGTGTGTAAAATTTGAGTGTAACAGACACCACTTTCTGTATTCTATCAAAGTAGTTCACTGAGTAATTCTAATGGACTGACCAAGTGTGCCTAGTTGCTACAAGTGGTTGGTTACAAATGAAAATCCATAGCCATTACTATTAGAAGACTTCCATTTACTGCTGTAGTCTATGTAGTAGTCTGTCTACAGCAGCAAATGACAGTCCTCTGAAAGTATTGCTATGGATATTTATTTGCAACACATTGTTTGTAGCTACTTGAATTAGGTTTTGGCCGAATAGTATTTTGAGTTGTGTCTGTAACTCGTGGCTTTGGCAGTTATATAGGAGTGTGTGAGGATCTCATTGTCCCTCATTAATAGTGGATGACATCTTCCTTGGAATCTTTGTTCTTACATTTTTGGCTACGGCATGGCAGGTTCCTGGTAGCCATGTTGTTATCACCATGGTAAAGACATACTATAAATATTTGCTAAGATTCTCAACACCACAGCCCGTCTTGAGTGGGGTTGGTACCTAGTAATCAGTATTTCTCCATTTTTATATTTACAAAATCTAGATTAAATCCACTAACACCATCGTATTTCAAACTATTTTTTCTGATAAGTGAGCACAAGTTAGTAGAAGTGCTAAATACATTGCTAAATATTCCTCTAAGACACTAAGGTCATCTTTGATCTGTCCTGCACTTCTTCTCCTTGGTGTTGTATTGAAAGCATCACTGTTAACATCAGCAAGACAGTTGAGATGAAAGTGCCTCAAGATGCTTTATGTCTTAAAATCAACATAATGAATTATTGGTCTAGTATTATCTTTCCAACCTTAGCTCTAACTTCCTTCCTCTTCCCAGCTTATGTTGCCACAGTTCTTAATGTAGTTTAGCTATAGCCAGCTGAGTCTACAAGTTGATAATGGTTCTTAAGCTATCCTGGAAAAGGTCCATGTTCCACGATCCAGTCATTCTTGGTTTTATCCTAATTCTTTCTTTTCCTAGATGTTTTCTCATTTTCAAAGTGTTCTTTTAGTAAGGATGCTAGCTGATGTCTTTTCTTTTACTACTGCAAAAACATCAGCCTGAGCAGACAGAGGTGACTAACAGGTTAACAGACATAATAGCCAATAATACAAAAGTAATAATATTAAATTCAACATATATCATCTCCAGTATATACTGGTTTTATTAGAGAGTATGAGATAGTGCAATATTTGATCTCACATATCATGAAATATTTTACTCAAAAAAAAAAAAAAAAAAAAAAAAAAAAAAAAGAAGAAGGTATTCTCTTATATTCATCCTTCAGTTTTCCTCTCTTCATGGATTATCCCTTACCATTGACATGAACATTTGGTCGTGTAGCAATAGACTATTTTACAAAGTTGTGACTGTAGCTGTATTTGTTGAGTTCATAGGTATAGGAACTGTAGTGGCCGTAGCCGCCATGGCCACTACACTTTTTGAGAACAGTCTAGTCTAAATCGGTCTAGTCATGCTTGCACATGCACAATTTTTCTTGACTGCCAGAAATTATAAAGTCTGGAAGAAAATGAGTTCCTCAAGCCATATTGTATTGGAGAGCAGTTTTTGCCACTTCAGGATAATCAGCCTCAGGCATTTTTTTATTCCAAACGAGCTTGGAAATAAGTTGATTGTAAGAACTTTTTAGTCCTGGAGGTAAGTGGGCCTGTAGCTGCTGTAAAGCAATCTGCATCACTTGCTAGGGCTAGGTAAAAAGGGAGCTTGGATGAGTGGTGCTGACTCTGTTTTCCTTACTAAGGACTTATCAACTGGGAAGATGGCAAAGTTAAGTTTGATATCAATGACTCTAGTGTGAGTTCCATAAGACCAGTTTTGTAGATTCAGACTTTAGCTACCTTCTACTAAATTCACTGTAGCAAGATGTCTTTTTTTAACAGGTTAAAACTGATGAATTGGATAAAAAAAATTAAAGGTTTTGTCAAACTTAAAAATTCTTGTTTGACAAGGTATGAAGAATGGGTGAGATTGGTACTCATTAGGCTATAGTAATATTTGGATTGATTACTTTTCAATCATTTAAACCCCACCCAATATTGTAGGTGTGACAAGTGCAGTAGCTTGTTTGGCCTCTACAGTTTAAAATTGCTTCCTTCACCATTTGAGTATTTTGAAACTTGTCCATAGTCTTACTATTAATAGACAGTGACAAACTTAGTGGTAGTAGTAGTGGTAGTAGTAGTGGTAGTAGTAGTGGTAGTAGTAGTGGTAGTAGTAGTGGTAGTAGTAGTGGTAGTAGTAGTGGTAGTAGTAGTTGTAGTAGTAGTTGTAGTAGTAGTTGTAGTAGTAGTTGTAGTAGTAGTTGTAAGTAATAATGCAAATTTTTCTCTCTCTAACAGCCAATATTGTTAATTATAACTTAACCCAACATTTCAACTTCTTGCCGAAGTCCTCATCAGGGGTCAAGAGGACTTCGGCAAGAAGTCGAAATGTCGGTTTAAGTTATAATTAACTATATTGGCTGTTAGAAAAAGAGAAATATTTGCTATTTATTATAATTATTTCAGCCAAGAATGACTGAATCAATAATAATAATAATAATAATAATAATAATAATAATAATAATAATAATAATAATAAAATAAAAACAATAATAAATAATAATAATAATAAGAACAATAATAATAACAATCAAAATAATAATAATAAAAGAACAATAATAATAATAAAAGAACAATAATAATAATAAATAATAATAATATCTGCAACAATAGGGAATAATCATGAACAAAAACAGCAGCAACAACAACAACAATGATTATTATGATGATAATAATAATAATAATAGTAATAATTGTAACAATAATAATAATAATAGTAGTAGTAGTAATAATTGTAATAATAAAAATAACTACAATAATGGAATAGCAATGACCAATAACAATGATGGCGATAATAATTCAGCGAAGCGAGCGGAGCTGATTCTCTAATGAGTTCGCGATATATATATATATTTAGGTCTAGAAATTGTTTTTGTTCTTGCGTGGGTGTACGTGTGCACCTTTTCTCCTACGCGCTTGCGCGGGCCGAGTAACCTTCTTAGCAACATTTTGTTTTGTTTACCCGCCGTACGAAGTAGAGATGCCCGGTGAAACAAATTCTGCGAAAGAGAGACAAAACGTTAGAAACGCTCGGTCAAGAGCTTTGAGGGCGTTAGAAACTCCAGAAGAAAAATTAGTAAGGAGAGAGAAAAGAAATGAAAAAGACAGGGCAAGGAGGAGGAGAGCTAAAACGAAACAGAAACAGGTAGCAAAGTAAAGAATCTTTCTTTTTGAAAAGCCATTAAATGTTCCTAGCCACACCAAGCATGCATGGAATAGCTGCAATTACAGGGAACATGCATCGCTCGCTTCGCTATTTTGTGCTATTAGAGCGCATCACTAGTAATAAAAGTAATTATAAAACAATCATTAAATGTAGAAGTAATTTATTCATTTGACTGAGAGCAGTTTTTCTCTTTGCACAACCAATACGTTAATATTTGTAACTTAACCTGACAATAAATTTATACAAATTTATTGGTGATCGAGCGAAGAGAGCGAGACACTCTCAGGGGTAACTCAATTGAAAATCAGGGATATTTGTTTTTATTAGGTACTGAACAGAGCCTGATAACTGTTGCCACATAGAAAATGCATTAAAGTAAACAGGATGTGGCTTAGGGCAATATTTTTCCATATCACCTGTGTTCATAGTTATTACGTTGGGTTATTACGTCCCCCTAGGTAAATTTCTTGTTACCAAGGTATTCGCCCATGAGCAGTACCTAATAAATTTATTATCCATTGGATACCCGAGAATATCACTCGTCTGATTGGCGGTATTTACGCTCGTGCCTGCGGCACTCGCGTAAATACTAAGCCAACAGACTCATGATATTCTCCTGTATCAAATGAAAAATATATATATATGTGGGGACGTACGTATGTCATTTGTACATTGACCTTCGCATATTTTTGTGTTTTCTTGGTGGTCCACCCCGTCCCAAACTTCACCAAACAGAATCTTCCGGTTTATCGATCATTACCCCTATCACCGTAGAAATTGAATTGCTTATCGTTTTGAATTCTTTTGTGGGTGCAGTTAAAACTTGAAAACCTACCGGAGTTCCATTTCTATATGGGTTAGTGGCCTTGGTTATTCAGTGTGCTCTCTGTCATGTTTATAAGCATACACAACAGTATTTATTTGAAAATGTATCGTCCACAGACTAACCACATACATAGGTTAGTATTGTGTAGGTAAGTCCAGTTGTGTGAAAGTATTGTGAGTTACAGCTTCTACTTAGCTAAAGAATATCGAAGGTTTAAATAACATGTATTGTTTGGCTGTTGTTGTTTTTTCAATTCAAACAGTTGCGGCGAGTGGTTACTATGGCATTTAAATACCTTTACCGATTAAACGTAATTTAAAAACTGGACATTATTTTTAGTAGCTTTGAGTGTTAGAAGTTAAAATCAATCATTATAATAATAGTGTAGTTTTAGGCTCGCTCGTCATTTGTGCTCAAGCATATCACTAGTTGATAGAATACTACTACTACTATTACTGCTACTACTACTACTACCACTACTACTACTACTATTACTACTACTATGCTACTACTACTAATAATGATAATTCAGCGAAACGAGCGAAGCGAGCGGAGCTGACTCTCTAATGAGTTCGCGATATATATATATATTTAGGTCTAGAAATTGTTTTGTTCTTGCGTGGGCGTACGTGTGTACCCTTTCTCCTACGCGCTTGCGCGGGCCGGGTAATCTTCTTAGCAACATTTTGTTTTGTTTACCCGCCGTACGAACGTACGAAGTAGCGATGCCCAGTAGATAAAACGTTAGAAACGCTCGGTCAAGAGCTTTGAGGGCGTTAGAAACTCCTGAAGAAAAATTAGTAAGGAGAGCGATAAGAAATGAAAAAGACAGGGCAAGGAGGAGGAGAGCTAAAACGAAACAGAAACAGGTAGCAAAGTAAAGAATCTGACAGTATTTTGTAGCCACACCAAGCATGCATGGAATAGCTGCAATTACAGGGAACATGCATCCCTCGCTTCGCTATTTTGTATTGGTAATGATTATGATGTACACATCAAAGGAATGGTTGCATTGATTTTGTCACTGGAATTATCAGCAATCCCCCCCCTAAATACTGGTGTGCAATGAACAAGTTTACAATCCTTCCACAACTCCACTCTTCTGTTATATAATAGCTTTG
>WLWD01001322.1_pt1 | contig 14684 bp, 10 predicted proteins | sample 6712731 | NCBI WGS metagenome assembly WLWD01 (sample SAMN12718690, study PRJNA576275) | sponge metagenome | isolation source: marine sponge | host: Mycale hentscheli | place: New Zealand: South Island, Marlborough, Capsize Point | collected 2014-11-01
TATACGCACAACCAGTGCAACCACCCTACACACAACCACCCTACACACAACCAGTGCAACCACCCTGTACGCACAACCAGTGCAACCACCCTGTACACAACCAGTGCAACCACCCTGTACACAACCAGTGCAACCACCCTGTACGCACAACCAGTGCAACCACCCTGTACACAACCAGTGCAACCACCCTGTACGCACAACCAGTGCAACCACCCTACACACCACCAGTGCAACCACCCTACACACAACCAGTGCAACCACCCTGTACGCACCAGTGCAGCCACCCTACACACAACCAGTGCAACCACCCTACACACAACCAGTGTAACCACCCTGTACGCACAACCAGTGCAACCACCCTACATGCACAACTAGTGCAACCACCCTACACACAACCAGTGCAACCACCCTACACACAACCAGTGCAACCATCCTACACACAACCAGTGCAACCACCCTGTACATGTAACTTAATTACCCTGTGTGCATCAAACATAGTGGCGTTAACCTACAAATAATTTCAGATGGCAAATTCTTTCAGTGCAGATTTACATTAAAACAAAGAAATAACATGACAATACTGAACATGAAATGATAAATTATTAAAGAATGGAATTCAAGCTTGGTCAGTATTTTTACAGCTGATACATCGCCATTTTCGTCCAAATGACTGATCCTTTTTCAGTTTCATGCACACATAGTGGAACCACTTAGAGCAATTGCTACACTTCACCATGGGCTCGCTGCTGTCATTTGGCATCCGGCATATACAATAGACTGCCTCAAACCTTGTGCTTAATGTTCTTCGTCCTAAGCGTAAGAGTCTATTTCCTTGACAAGGAAAGCACATCATCCTTCCCTCTTCCAAACAAGACTTGAGATGAGCCCTCATAGTACTGTGCTCCCACGCAACTACCCCCGGATCGAGACCATGAGCCAAATGTGTTGCATAAGCGATTGCATACACACCACAGTCACTCACATTAAGTTGACAATCAACATTAACAATTTTGAATTCAAGTTCACCTAATTCTGGTCGAACAAAAGCAGCAACATTGCATTTGAGTTTATGGTCCAAATATAAGCAGCGAAGGCTATCATACACACCAACAAATTCAGCGTTCCCAGATCCTAATTCTTTCCAGATGTTGCACACTGTGATCCAGTGGTTGCCTCTGGTTAGCATAATCTGAATATATTTTCCATCCCTAGGCACTGGTTTAAACAACCCATTAAGGTAATCACAATGAGTAGACTGCCAACCATAAATCGATGGGAATTCTTGCTGTAACATTTTTTGAGAAGCGTATATGATTTGGTCATTCAACCAAGCATTACTCTCTAGTACTTTTCTATCACTTTCTGTTAAATTAAACTCACGAATCCACATTCCCTCACTATGAGAACTCTGTTCATCTGTAATTACTATTGCATCAGCAATTTTAGTTGGTGAGATAGCAACCTCAGGCAGAGATGGTCCTCCTCGCTTGGCGACCTCAGATGGGCCTCCCTTGGCGACCTCAGATGGGCCTCCCTTGGCGACCTCAGATGGGCCTCCACGCTTGGCGACCTCAGATGAGCCTCCCTTGGCGACCTCAGATGGGCCTCCCTTGGCGACCTCAGATGGGCCTCCACGCTTGGCGACCTCAGATGGGCCTCCTCGCTTGGCGACCTCAGATGGGCCTCCACGCTTGGCGACCTCAGATGGGCCTCCACGCTTGGCGACCTCAGATGGGCCTCCACGCTTGGCGACCTCAGATGGGCCTCCACGCTTGGCGACCTCAGATGGGCCTCCACGCTTGGCGACCTCAGATGGGCCTCCTCGCTTGGCGACCTCAGATGGGCCTCCTCGCTTGGCGACCTCAGATGATGTTTGGACTCGAGGCTTAGCCACAGCAGATGAAAATATAGAGGACTGGCTGCTTCGAGGTTTATCTGCAACACATGAGACCATGGAGGAAAGATCTTCCAGTTTAGTGGCAGCAGACACAGGTGTTCCAGCAGCAGATGAAATCATCACAGAGGAATGGTCACCTGCAGAGGCACGAGGCAAAAGTGAATATGCATCAGCTGCAATAAGATATCCGTTTTTATAACAAACACACACACAAAAAATAATGTACTCACATGAGATTTTCTGAAATGATTTTGAAGATTTTTCAGGAACAATACAAACTGATGGCGGAGGCTTATCTTAATCAGCAACATTATACTAAAATTAAAAATGGTTATAAATATTACAGAATAAAACTTACTGGCAACAATAAGTGAGCGAATGTAATCTATAACTTCAGGGCTGGTGCAGACTTCGCTATCAGTCGTATTTACAGTTAATAAGCTGAAGCCTGAAAATGCCACAGCATACCCACTGTACCCTAAGGCTTCCAATTCCTGAAACTACATACCATTTAAGTACTACTAACAATAGGAACATGCAGAAACAAAGTGTTTACCTTTTTGTGAATAACTTTAAAAATTTTGGCAGCTTCTTTTGTTTTGTCCACTGTTTTGTTACTAACAGAAACACAAGCCAATCGGTCCTTCTCTCTGGGAGCAAGGCTCTTATACCCTACACTGGCTTGTTTATTGAAGTGTCCTACGCCCATCTTCATGGCTTCTTTTCCATCTACACAAAGCAACAACTGATCACCAACTACTACAAAAATAAAGCACCAAAGGTGCATACCTTCAGCAGTACTATACACCAGCTAGCTATAATAAAACTATTCTAAGACCAAGAGAATAATTTTATTTGGCATTTAGGTAATCAGGTATCAATACAACTTGTGGAATGGTAGATGTAAATGCTGGTAGTTTGACCAGGAAACTCCAGCACTCAATGAAGCACCAGAGGTACAAACCTTCAGTGCTGCACAATAGCTAATTATATATTACAAAATCATCTCAGACCCAAAGAATAATTTATTGGCTATTTCATTCTAATCAGGCATCAATATAGTTCGAGCAATGGAAACGATACATGTAAACGCTGTCTTCATAAGACCAGAGACACAGGAAATGTTTGCTCATGTGATTATGACGTGACAATTGGATTGGGGAGAGGGGGGCGAATAGCACAATAAAAGGTCCTAAATCATTGTTCTGAGGAACCTCATACCTAAAGCAACAGTTAATTGTCTGTATCTCTAAAATCAGAGCATAGACAGGAAGACTACTATAACCCTCTCGTGTATGTGCGCTGAGTAAAACTACACCACATAGCTAAACTATCGTGGGCAGGCAGCAAGAAAATTATTTGTTCACGTCATTACATGACAATGGGAGTTAGCCACAATATACGAAGTGAGTATTATAATCCTATCGCTTATGTGCACCTTAATTGGGTGAGCAAAGCGAGACCCTCACTAACGAGTCTCAATTGAGATTTTGGTACATAATAGATGGCCGAATGCTTGTCCAACCCTGGAGGCTACTTTACAATGTTACCATTAGTGCAGGCGCAAGAAATTCAGGAGGAGAAAAGACTTCGAAATAATGCCAGGAAAAAAAAAAAATCTACAGAGACAGAATTTCGCAGCTACATAGGTCTAACAAACTTACAGAGTTCATTTTCTATTCTATTAGTGGCGGTGGTAAGTAACCTTGGGTAATGCACTGCTTGTTGTAGCTATATGCCTAGCACAACTTGCTTGAAAATCCACTGTCCAATAGTCAAGTCAATATGAGAATGGCAGCTAGCTTAAGCGGAATCATTTAGTTTATCAATCCTTACCCGTATCATCTTTGGAAATTCATTTGCTTATCCCTTGAAAATCAAATGTTCAATAGTCAAGTGCTGATATATCCAGTGAACAAGTGTGCATATGTGTGTAAAAGTGTTGTGTGTTGCTAAAGAATAGAAATAAATTAACAAAAACATTTAACCATCAAAGAATACTACACATAAGTGGCTATCATTCAAATTTAAATTTCAATCAGACCAGTTCACTTGCCATTTGTGCTGGAGCACATCACTAGTACATCAGTAATCTTTAAGTAAGAAAACTTACCATCAGATTCACCATATTCCTTCAAATAGCATTGCCACTGGGTCAGTTTCTGCTTAGATTTAGCCCATACCTTCTCTTGCCGTGGCTTTGCATGCTTAGACCTAAAACTTTTTTTTTTAATCCACCTCTGGAAAAAGCAAAATATAACATAAAAGTATAGTACGCTCTAGAGCAGAAACAATCATTGGCTTATATGATTTCATTGTAGAGGGATAAGGTTCTATTAGTACAATGGAACCTTATCCCAGTAGAACAGAACATTAGTGCAATCACATCCCAGTAGAACAGAACTATAGCCTAGTAGAACAGAACCACAGCCGAGTACGATGGAACCATAGCCCAGTACAATGGAACCATAACCCAGTACGATGGAACTGTAGCCCAGTACGATGGAACTATAGCCCAGTACGATGGAACTATAGCCCAGTACGATGGAACCATAGCCCAGTACGATGGAACTATAGCCCAGTACGATGGAACCATAGCCCAGTACGATGGAACCATAGCCCAGTACGATGGAACCATAGCCGAGTACGATGGAACCATAGCCCAGTACAATGGAACCATAACCCAGTACGATGGAACTGTAGCCCAGTACGATGGAACTATAGCCCAGTACGATGGAACTATAGCCCAGTACGATGGAACCATAGCCCAGTACGATGGAACCATAGCCCAGTACGATGGAACCATAGCCCAGTACGATGGAACTATAGCCCAGTACGATGGAACTATAGCCCAGTACGATGGAACCGTAGCCCAGTACGATGGAACAATAGCCCAGTACGATGGAACCGTAGCCCAGTCATGCACCATACCCAGTACGAATGGAACTAGTACTACCCAGTACTTGGAACCGTAGCCAATACGATGGAAGCCATAGCCCAGTAACGATAAACCGTAGCCCCAGTACTATGGAACCGTGCCAGTAACGTGTAACTTTAGCCCAGTACGATGGAACCATAGCCCAGTACGATGGAACCTAGCCCATTACGGATGGGAACTATAGCCCATACGATGAACCGTAGGCCCAGTAATAGGGAACAATAGCCCAAGTACGATAAACCAAGCCCAGTACGATGGACCATAGTCCAGAGATGTAACACGCCCAGTACGATGGGAACCGTAGCCCATACGATGGAACATAGCCCAGTACGATGGAACCGCCCAGTAAGATGGAACCGATAGCCCCGTACGGTGAACTGTAGCCCAGTACGATGGAACCTAGCCCAGTACGTGGCAACCATAGCCCGTACGATGGAACCGTAGCCCATACATGTAACATAGCCCACGATGGAACGTAGCCCAGTACGATGGAACCACGCCCAGTACATGGAACCATCGCCCCTACGATTGTAACTATAGCCCAGTACGTGGAACCATACCCCACATGGATACTTAGCCCCGTACGATGGACCATAGCCCAGTACATGGAAAAAACCATAGCCCCATTTACGATGGAACCATAGCCCATTACGTGGAACTATAGCCCTACGATGGATCGTATCCCAGTACGATGGACCCCCCCACCATAATCCCAGTACGATGGAACCGTAGCCCGTACATGGAACCATAGCCTCGAGTTACGATGGAACCAGTATCCCAGTACGATGGAACCAAAACCATAGCCCGGAAACCATAGCCAGTACGATACCATAGGCCCGTACGATGAACTTAGCCCGTAGATGGAACCGTAGTCCAGTACGATGGAACCGAGCCCATACAAGGGGGATGGAACCGTAGCCCAGTACGATGGAACCATAGCCCAGTACGATGGAACCATAGCCCAGCACGATGAAACCATAGCCCAGTACGATGGAACCATAGCCCGGAACCATAGCCCAGTACGATGGAACCATAGCCCAGTACGATGGAACCATAGCCCAGTACGATGGAACCATAGCCCAGTACGATGGAACCATAGCCCAGTACGATGGAACAATAGCCCAGTACGATGAAACCATAACCCAGTACGATGGAACTATAGCCCAGTACGATGGAACTATAGCCCAGTACGATGAAACCATAACCCAGTACGATGAAACTATAGCCCAGTACGATGGAACCATGCCCAGTACGATGGAACCACCATAGCCCAGTACGATGGAACCATAGCCCATTACGATGGAACCATAGCCCAGTACAATGGAACTATAGCCTAGTACGATGGATTCCTTTGTGAGTCCTAGAAACATGGCTCTTATATAACTAAACTGTGATAACAGCCCTGCTGCAATATCACTCAACTTTAATTAGGTAAATGGTAATACAGAAGAAAATTTGGCATTTGGATTTGTGAGGCTCTACTTTAGTTCACCAACATGAAACATCATATCCACCTGATTATACCTTTACTTGGTCACATGTTAGTCCACAATCTTGAGCAGCCCTACCAATCTGTGGTGCAAGCTCTCTCTTACAACTTGTAAGACCATTGCACCAATACCTATTGAGGCAGGCTACTTGAGCAGGAGTGAATTTTTTGGAGGAACTTGATTTGAGTAATTTTGAGGGCTCTTCTTCACCAGAATCAATGAAACTACTCCAGTCAGAATCATCAGAATAGTGCACATTTTTCGCACGTGCGTTAAGGAAAGGGGGCGGGTGGATGCGCGTCGTGATGCACTCAGTGGGTGTGGTAAGTCTAAGATCAAGTGGGTGGAGCATTTGTTGGAACTCGTTGCCAGTAGACTTAGTGAAAAAGTTCCATAATTTTTCACCCGGTTCAGGTATTTTTCCCCTTATTCAGTAAGGGAAATTAGTGGCACTCGCCGCTTAGTTTGAAGGGGCCAAATTGGCACCCGATACAAACGCGCATGCACAGAGAAACCAAGACTTTGAGCTAGAAACCATAGCAACTGTTAAAACTATTGCCATTTCTACATAATGCCCCACCAGGTAATTCTAAATAATACCTGCCTGTGGCTCATCTTTGGTTAACGTTTCTAGCTGGAAGCTCACTAACCGAAAGGCCTAGAAAATGAGTCGTTTCCTCAGGAATTTGGAGGTGAATGAAACAAGACTATTGGAGGAGCCCATCACCTACTAATTGGAAGCTTCAACCATTGGAGGGGAATGGATTAGAAGACAGATGTTGGGCCAGTTGTGGAAGTAAATGGTATGTATGTAATCAGATTCCATCTCTTTCTTGCTACATCCTACAGTATAGTCATGCAATAATATTGGCCTACAGTTTTCTGTGCTGTTAACAGCCAATAAATTCAGTAGAACTTAGTTATTTGAACACATTAGGGACTGAGAGGTGTTCAGATCTGGAGTTTTCAGATAACTGAACACCATTCAAATGCATTATAAAGCAGCACTAATGTTGGGGTGTGGTCAAGCAATCATGTCTGTATGTGCTACTATTAAATTTAGGGGGTTCTGTTAACTGAAATGGAGATGAAATGTTCAGATAATTGAAGTTCGAATAACTGAAGTTCTACTACATTTTATCCACAAACTTCTTGTTGAAGTCCTCTGGGGTCACAAGGGTCAAGTTCTCTGTGAAGATTTTATAAATAAATGGCAGGATAGTGGCACGTGTTCACTGTTTAATACATCCTTATAATTATGAGGAAGCTTTACATATCCCAATTATTACTAGAAAACCTGAAGTTTTATAGACGCATTAGTTTCCAGTATGCTGGCTTTCTATGGTGTGTGCAAATTGTCCTGCAGGTGTAATTATTATAGAAATATATACAACCAATTATCTTGCAGTTTTTTTTTTTTTTTTTTTTTTGTGTTTTTGTTTTGTGTTTTTCTTTACATAAAATAATCATAGGGAGTTCTTGTTCCTGAAAAGTATCTTGATGAGATGTCGAAAGGTTACAGCTTGAGTCGGCTTTTTTCCCCATATTCAAAAGGACATAATAAGATTATGTAATCAAAATCTCTGGAAAGTTTTAGGGCTCCAAGAGGTTTTACAAGAACTGGAAAGTTCTGTGCTCTTTGGAATCATTTTTAGATATTTAAACTAGCTACATCATAGATATTATTTGAGCTGTGTACTATAGCGACAGCTTTTTTCAAGACCTAGATTACGAAATAGGCTAAAACGGGCATAACCAAGAGAATTGTGGAATTATTTGTCAAATTCAAGCAGAATGATAAAAAAAAATCATGTTGTAATTTTCCTGCTACTGTCACTATTTGTGTTATTAGATTGTTTGAGTAATTATGTTTGGTTATTTCTTGAAAAGAAATTGATGCTTGGAGGAAGGGGGAAGGGTATCCTGATTCTCCCCTTCCCCCCACCCTTCCCCTCCCTTCCACTCTGTGAAACCCTGGATTCATAATCCAAACCCTCATGATAGAGTGAACATTAAAGATAATGATATTCTGTATACTGTAAGTGCATTTCATGCATGCTTTTTAACTGTAACGTTTGATTTGATTTTTTTTTTTTTTTTTTGTTTTTTGGTTTTGTTTTGTTTTGATGCTCAGTGGTTGCTGAATAGTAGCGCGTTATCTACCACTAATTTGTTACGCTCTGTAACAAATTAGCGCCCATGAAATGCAGCTGTGCCTCACTCACCACTACGCGGGTACTGATAGGGTGGGGCGGAGTCAACTTACAATAAAAAAATTCTCGCACTCTAAAGTAATGAATCTAGAATCTTCTCTTGCGTACTGCTCGGGAATGGACTAACTGCTATGGTTCAAATTTTGCCAGAGTTTGGGGCCACAAGGGGTTGACCCTATAACGTTGAGATATTTTTAATATACGGAATTTCACGGAAATAATCGACAATAGTTCACGTGGTAAGGTGAGTAAATAGAAAAGTAAAATAAAATTCAACAAAAACTCAACGTTATGGCATGCACGCAAGCGTAAGAAAATGATATACAAAAAATCGGCTTCTAAACTACGGCGGTAGCCGTGCAGTACTGCCAGGAAGTCCAAAATGGTGATGGGGGTATTTCTTGAGATGCGATCGACTTCCAGTCTTCATTCTTGGTAGATGCTTTCTCCTAGCAGTACTTGCTGGCCTGCATAAATAAAATAATTCGGGTAAAAACAGAAGTAAGTTTAACACGCCCTAGCAACCGTGGCCTATTTGGCGGGTTTTTTCGCGCTCAAAGAGTGTGCCAGCACCCTTAACCAAGGCTAAACTTTGAGATACACCTCTTGGCATAATTTATCAGTTCTCACCTCTGAAATTTAGTGGCACACTGAAGTCAAAGTGCACTTGCCATTTAAATGTACCACAATTAATATTTTTTCAGCTGCTCTTGCCTATAGTCCACTATACTTTGTTAAGCTGTATAAGTTGAAATGGTCCATATGTACTCGCATGTAGCTATAGCGCTAGAATAGTAGTGCAGCCATACAGTGGGTCTCGTAGTCACTATACACTCTTTGAAGTAAAATTCAAGTGCAGAAATAACTACTAATACGTGTATATCCTAGATATCCCCCATGCAGAGCAGGGAAAAGCTTTACCTAACTTACGCAAGTAGAGGTACAGGTGAAAATTGGAGTTGCACATACTATAATAAATAAGCAAAAAATAAATAAATATCATGAAATCTCCATTCCATTGTGTTTCACTTGCTTTGCTCACTTGCCAATAATAATAATAACTAGTGATGTGCCTGAGCACAAATGGCAAGCAAGCCTAAAACTACACTATTGTTAAATGATTGATTTTAACTTCTAACACTCAAGCTACTAAAAAAATAGTCGAGACATGTATGCAGTGAAGGGGGTTTCAATGCCATAGCAACCACTCAACACAACTGTTTGAATAAAAAAAAATGAAAAAAATCACGTTATTCTAATGTTTTCTTTGTTAAGTTCTTTAGTTAGGTAGTAGCTCTAATGCACAACACTTTCACACCACTGGACATACCTACACAAGACTTAGCTACCTTTGTGGTTAGTCTAAGGCAAAATAATTTTCATACTGTTACGTAGGGCTTATTACTGTAACAAATAGCGCATTTAAGTTTTAACTGCACCCGCAGAACATTGAATTTCTAGGATGATACGGGTAATGATCGATAAACCAGAGAATTCCATTTAGTGCAGTTTGGGGCGGGACCACCAAACTAACACAAAAATGCCAATTATATACTAGTGATGTGCTTGAGCACAAATGGCGAGCGAGCCTAAAGACTATACTATTTTTATATTTGACTTCTAACACTGAAGCTACTGAAAATAAGGTCCAGTTTTTAAATTTAGCATACAGGGTAAAGGGATTTCAGTGCCATAGTAACAACTCTCTGCAACTGCTTGGAAGGAAAAAAACAACATCTAACTGTAGTGCACAGTGTAACCCTTTCCATTCTCAGGTAGCACTAGAGAATCTGAAGTCTCTGATCCCAGACTAAACTAACAGAATTACCTGAATAAACTTCGAAAGCAGTGGCAAAGAAGCGCAGCTTGACAAAGACTTCACAATTGTTTCAAGAAGAGAGTAGCTGTAAACTTTTTGGTTGAAACAAAGTTGCGTAAGGCAGTGCAGCAGGATGATTCTCTGCGCTCGTTAATTGAAAATACTGGAACTGTGAACGCTTTACCTAACTTACGTAATTAGAGGCGCGGGCGAAAACAGAAGTCTCACGTACCCCATAAACAGATAAATAAATAAATAAATAAATATAGCGAAATCTCGATTGCGTTACCCCTGAGAGTGTCTCGCTCGCTTCGCTCGCTCGCCAATAAACAAACATCCCATATTTTCAAATAGTGTTACCCCTGTGAATGTCTCACTCGCTATGCTCGCTTGCCAATAATAATAATAGTAATAATGACAACATTTATTTTAAAGCTAATAGCTGTCAAGGCATGGGTAAGCACAATGCAGAATGGCTGCAATATTTCTTTGTTGATTTCCTTTTTTTTTTTTTTTTCCCTTTATTTTATACTATCTTTTATGTGATTTGGCTGATAGGATTTATCAGAATTAACGTTGTTGGTGTAATGATTGTTGTGGGACCATCTCCTAGCAACCACACCTAAAATAACAATAAACAGACATATTCTCCTGATGTTCATTTGTATGTGTGTATCTATGTCAGTGTTCACTTTTGAGCACTTTTAATCTGACTATGACCGGGCGTGTCACACACACTCATTGCATATTTTCTAATTGTGTTTCACCCGTGGGAGGCGAATGTATAAAAAGCGAGAGTATGGACTGGGTAAAGCGAGAGTATCGACTGGGTAAAGCGAGAGTATGAATTGGGTAAAGCAAGAGTATGGATTGGGTAAAGCGAGAGTGTGGACTCTGTAAAGCGAGAGTATGGATTGGGTAAAGTGAGAGTATGGATTGTGTAAAGCGAGAGTATGGATTGGGTAAAGTGAGAGTATGGATTGGGTAAAGTGAGAGTATGGACTCGGTAAGGTGGATATGGACTCGGTAAAGTGAGAGTATGGATTGGGTAAAGTGAGAGTATGGATTGTGTAAAGCGAGAGTATGGACTGGGTAAAGCGAGAGTATGGATTGGGTAAAGCAAGAGTATGGATTGGGTAAAGCGAGAGTATTGATTGGGTAAAGTGAGAGTATGGACTGGGTATAGCGAGAGTATGGATTGGGTAACGCAAGAGTATGGATTGGGTAAAGTGAGAGTATGGACTGGGTATAGCGGGAGTATTGATTGGGTAAAGTGAGAGTATGGACTGGGTAAAGTGAGAGTATGGACTGGGTAAAGTGAGAGTATGGATTGTGTAAAGCGAGAGTATGGACTGGGTAAAGTGAGAGTATGGATTGTGTAAAGCGAGAGTATGGACTGGGTAAAGTGAGAGTATGGATTGGGTAAAGCGAGAGTATGGACTGGGTAAAGCGAGAGTATGGACTGGGTAAAGCGAGAGTATGGATTGGGTAAAGTAGAGCATATGATGGGTGTAAAGCGAGAGTATGGACTGGGTAAAGCGAGAGTATGGATTGGGTAAAGTGAGAGTATGGATTGTGTAAAGCGAGAGTATGGATTGGGTAAAGCAAGAGTATTGATTGGGTAAAACGAGAGTGTGGACTCTGTAAAGCGAGAGTATGGATTGGGTAAGTGAGAGTATGGATTGTGTAAAGCGAGAGTATGGATTGGGTAAAGTGAGAGTATGGACTGGGTAACTGAATCTGGTTGGTGTAAAGCGAGAGTATGGACCGGGTAAAGTGAGAGTATGGACTGGGTAAAGTGAAGTATTGAACGGGTATAGCGGAGTAATGGAGTGTAAATTGAGAGTATGGACTTGGTAAAGTGAGAGTAGGGACTGGTCAAAGTGAGTATGGTTGTGTACACTAGAGTAATGGATTGTGTATGATAGTATGGACTTGGGTAATGAGAGTATGATTGTGTAAAGCGAGAGTATGGATTGGTAAAAGTGAGAGTAATGGACTGTAAAGTGAGTATGGATTGGTGAAAGTGAGAGTATGGACTGGGTAACGTAGAGTAATGGCCTGGTAAAGCGAGAGTATGGATTGGGTAAAGTGAGAGTATGGACTGGGTAAAGTGAGAGTATGGACTGGGTAAAGTGAGAGTATGGACTGGGTAAAGTGAGAGTATGGATTTGGTAAAGCGAGAGTATGGATTGGGTAAAGTGAGAGTATGAACTGGGTAAAGTGAGAGTATGGACTGGGTAAAGTGAGAGTATGGACTGGGTAAAGTGAGAGTATGGACTGGGTAAAGTGAGAGTATGGACTGGGTAAAGTGAGAGTATGGACTGGGTAAAGTGAGAGTATGGACTGGGTAAAGCGAGAGTATGGACTGGGTAAAGTGAGAGTATGGACTGGGTAAAGTGAGAGTATGGACTTAGTAAAGTGAGAGTATGGACTTAGTGAAGTGAGAGTATGGACTGGGTAAAGTGAGAGTATGGACTGGGTAAAGTGAGAGTATGGACTGGGTAAAGTGAGAGTATGGATTGGGTAAAGCGAGAGTATGGATTGGGTAAAGTGAGAGTATGGATTGGGTAAAGCGAGGGTATGAATTGGGCAAAGCGAGGGTATGGATTGGGTTAAGCGAGGGTATGGATTGGGTTAAGCGAGGGTATGGATTGGGTAAAGCGAGAGTATGGATTGGTTAAAGAGAGAATATTGATTGGGTAAAGCGAGAGGGGTATACTATGAATAACGTGATTAAGGTAAATAGATTGTGTTGGGTATATTTTATTTTATATAAAGAGTGAAGCATTATTTAGGAGAACAGCATGCAGTGAATAAACTGGAAATATGATAGATAGAATATAGTTGCCAACCAACCCAGTTTTACTGAGATTCTCCTAGTTAATTTTTTCCTGAAGTCTACCCTATGAACTATTCAAGCTGATTCCAGTTTCTCGCACTTTTAAAGCACAATAATATTTAATAGTAGATCATTCCATAATTACAAAATTTGTGTTGAATGGGCAGCAATTGACATATTTGTCTTTTTGATCATAATTTTTATATTCATTTAGTGGGTGTGGCTAATCCTGCATTTACATTCTGAGGAGTTGGCTAGTATTGGTAAATGTTGTGAATTTAGTTTAAAGATTGAGCGTGTCATTGATTAGGTAAGGGATACCTTATTAGTAAGAGATACCTTATTAGTAAGAGATACCATGTATTTGGTAAGGTAATTTATTGATTTGGTAAAGGGTAGCATAACTAGCTGATGCAGCCACTGGCACAGAATGCCTACTGCTGACATTTTAATTTTTTCCAGTCATGTTTGTTTGTTTTTTTGATAGCATTATTATAGTTGAAGTGTAGTTTTTGAATCTTTTTGGGTGTTGATCCATGCATTATGCTTTTATAAATACTTTAATTTAAGATTTTAATGGTGAAATTTGTTACGATTTGTGTAACTAAGTACATTATGGTGCATCCTCGTTTATATGAACTACTCTAACATTCAGAGTGAAAGTAATTATATTTATTTTTATATTATTGTACTTAATCTTCTATGTGTTTCATATCTGACTTTTCTATAATTCAAATGAATAATTTTAGATGGTTTGAACGAGCGAGAACGGACTGTTTTTTTTTGTCTTTTAAAGTACTGTTTTGCCATCAGTTGTTATTGACATTGTTTGTGTATTGTAGATGGAGTGACCAAGTTAGCATTCAAGGAAACAAACAATTGAACTTTTAATTCAAGTTTTAATTCATTTCATTTTAACATTACCTTTTATTGTTAAATTGATATTAATTTTTTTATTTTATATCGAAATGAAATTAAAAAGAAATTTTCAATGTGGTTATTCATGGTTGTCAATGTGGGTTAATGTAAAGGTTCCAGACATTATTAAATTAGTTACCAAGAAAGTTGCAGCCTTATCAAGGTGGGTTTGGTAGAAAGTTACAGACTTTGTCAAGGTGGGTTTGGTAGAAAGTTACAGACTTTGTCAAGGTGGTTGCCAAAAAGGTGCAGATTTTTTCAATGTGGTTGCAGAACGGTACAGACTTGTCAAGGTATTTAACAATTGAGTTTTCAGCCAGGTTTGAAAGGTTTGTAAGCTACCTTGTCAACAAGGCAGTTCCACTGTGTATCCCTAAGGAATCTTATCTTATGATTGTGTGTCCTATAATTGTTCTCCCAGCCTCAATCTTTACGAATCGTTTACTTTGTTGTCATTTTTTTCTCGTTTTGTTATAATCACACTTAGTTGGGAATTTGTATATTACGTGCCATTAAAATCACGTGATTTTTTTTAAATTTGTTACTTAAAGTGGGAGCTTTATGCTT
>WLWD01004356.1_pt1 | contig 14671 bp, 14 predicted proteins | sample 6712731 | NCBI WGS metagenome assembly WLWD01 (sample SAMN12718690, study PRJNA576275) | sponge metagenome | isolation source: marine sponge | host: Mycale hentscheli | place: New Zealand: South Island, Marlborough, Capsize Point | collected 2014-11-01
TCCAAGGTACACAAGACTACTCTTTCCAAACTCACATTTGGAATTTTTGCATTTAAGGCCTGCTCGACTAAGACTACTAAGCACCATTTTGATATGTGACAAGTGTTCTTTCCAGTTTTGGGAGTGAATCAGTATATCATCGATATAAACAGTAACATGGTCTTCCTGGCCGGCCAGCACCCCTTCCACCAACCTCTGGAAGAGAGCTGGGGCGTTCCTTAAACCAAAGGGTATTTTCAGGAAGTGGTATTTCCCAAATGGAGGGAGGAAAGCTGTTTTCTCTCTGTCCTGTTCAGCTAGCCTCACCTGGTAGAATCCCCTGGTGAGGTCTAACTTACTAAGCCAATGGCTGTCTGTCAACATAACCGTCATCTCGTCCAGGACAGGCATATAGAAAGGATCCAGAAGAGTAACCGAATTAAGCTTTCTAAAATCTATACAGAGTCTGAGGGAATTGTCTGATTTTCTGATAGGGACGATGGGGCTAGCCCATGGACTGTTAGATCTGACAATTATGTTTTCTTTTTCTAACTTCAACAATTCCCGTCTCATTGCATCTCTGATACCCAGGGGCACGGAGTATGGAACCTGAGCTATTGGGGGTGAAGATCCGGTTTCTATGGCCATCTCAACATTGAGAACTTCTCCTGGAATGTCAGAAAACACATGGGGATAAATTGAAAGCACACTAGCTATCAAGTTCCTGTTGATTGAATCCGGGACAAGTACCATTCAACTGCAATTTGGGGTTTTCACCTATGTTATCATCAAGCACAACATCAACTCTGCACACCGTATTTGTAAAGTATTTTTTCAATGTATTGATATGTACCATCTTGCCAGACTTTTATGGGGCCCTTTATTTATTCTATAATTTACATCACCAAACTTTTCCACGATGTCATAGGGTCCCTCCCAAGAATCTGAGAGTTTGGAAGAAAGACCAGGGATTCTGTAAAGGACTTGGTCTCCCACCTTGAAGGACCTGGGTTTGATGTTTTTATCTGCTAAGGCAAATCTCTTGGTTTTGGCAATTGCAGATCTGAGAGCTGCAGTATCTCTCAAGTTTTGAAGGTTCTGACTAAGAGTGAGTGCCCAATCTGTGACATTCAAAGCTTTGTGGTTATTTTCTACAATTGCAAAGGCGTTCTTACCCTGAACCCAAAGACTAAATCAAGGGACTTAGACTACTGTCACTGTTTGGCATCTTGCCTTAAGGTAAATAGACAGAAAGGGATTTGCTGAACCCAGTCTAGATTGTTTTGGTCAAGATTGATTTAAGTGTTCTATGGAATCTTTCAATAGCCCCGTTTGTTTGAGGGGTAGGGACTTGTTTTCAAATGACTGACCCATCCTTCTTTTACAGTGCGGGACAGAAACTGTGAGCCTCTGTCACTCAAGATGACTTCAGGGATTGAGGTTCTACTAAATACATGGACTAAACCTTCCAGCAACACTTTTTGCTATTATGGATCTCAAAGGGATGGCTTTTGGCCAACGGGAGGCCATGCAGACACAGGTAAGTAGAAATTGGCAATCACCCTTCCCTTTTGGGGAGAGGTCCAACTAAGTCCACAGCAAGGACTTCAAAGGGTTCTGTTAATATGGGCCTTTGGACAAGGTGTGCTTTTGGGGGTGAGTATTGAGAGAATTTCTGGCATTTGTCACATTGCCTACAATGATATGACGTCTGTGCTCATATTTGGCCATGTATAGTATTTGGCTAGCATCTTATGGACTTTATCTGGGCCCAAGATGTCAAGGCCACAGCTCTCCAAGGACAACTGGATGACCACACCCACTGCTCCTCCTCCAGGATGAAGGCTGGACCTATCTGAGGTAGAGTCTACGGAGAGAGAACTCAGAACAATTCATTTCATTGTCATGCGTACACATTGTATCGACCCTTTACATTCACGTAAAACATAATGATATTCATAGCTGGCTAAACCCAATGCAATTGTATCATCGTGCGGGCCATATAATGCATTGTATGCTCTTACATTTTTGTTGTTCGATTACCCAAACTCGATACACTAAGTGTAAAGAGAGTACGCGCTTTGTGGTGTTTGGTATGGCTGCAATTGATTTTTGTGACAGCGGGCCGCGCCTTTCATTTTCACAAGTCGTCAGAGGGCTCGAGCACCTGGTCCTTCTACTATGACCATCTGAGGACGTCAGTTACGCGGCGTTTTCACAAGTGACCATTGTTGTCATGAGCAGTGACAAGGATACTATTGACTCTGGGTCTGGGAACAACTACGACTTCCCTGCTAAGATCCCAGTCCACCACTTTTCTTTGCACCAACACACCATTCACTATTCTATATCCCCTCTCTTCTCTCTCTGCTAACTTTCTGATTGTGTCAAGGGATTTATCTGCTTTTAACTGATCTATGTATTGCACTTTATCATTTCCTATTCCTACAGGTAACAGGTTCTCAGTAAATTCTACTAATTCCTTACACTCATCCGTTCCCTTACCAGGTACTAGATCCTCAGTGATGCAAGCAGATGGATTCATCCCAGCCTCCCTACCAGGCACTCTTCCATCCACCTTTAAGTTCTCATCTACAGGAGACTCCAAACATGTCTCCTCTTCTCTGACTCCTCCACCAACTACATAAGGCAACGTTTCACACCCTGCAAGACAGACTCCTCATCCATCTCTACAGAAGACTCTTTCTCACTTTCCTCATCATGACTCCTCTTCTTGGAACTACAAACATTGACATCGTCAATAATGGGAATACAATCTACATCTGAATCATTAATGCACTAGTGATCAGCCAACTTTTGCGCTCTGGTCACTACACTTATGTTTCTGAACATTATTGTATTGAGCAAAAATGAAATATCATCATTATTGGTTAGGGTGACAGGCAGTATGCACCAAGGTAATTGCTTTTGGGCGTCATTAACAGCACATATTTTCTTTGTGAGTTTACCGTCAATCTCAAAGGGACATAAAGCGAGTTGATAAGGCTTTTTATTAAGGCCTGCACAGTCAATTGTACAGGTTCTGCCTAAGTATTGGTTTTTGTGTACAAAGTTAACAGGTAGAGGCGCCCACTCGCGGACTGAGGTCCCTAGGTCGAAGGTACGAGGTTTCCGGTTTTAGGTCGAATGTATCCGGTACGCATGCGCACATTCGCGGGGCAACTAGGTCCTAGGTCGAAGGTAAATAAACGCGCGGGCACCTCTGCAGCACTCTTGGTCCAAGGTCAGAGGTAAATAGACACGCGTGCAGTGCATATGCAGCTGCGTTTTACTTCCGCAAAGAAGCATTTCGTTGCGTTTGGCGTACGTACAGTTTCTTACTAAGCGTTCCGATAGCGATTATTCCATTTCTTCAATGGCTCAGAAGCGAACCCACCATTTCAGAGGTTTAAGCCAGTACTCTGAGCAGCTCATGGACCTTGCAGAAGGCGGTCGAGTGTTCGAAGGGAGAGGCCAGCAGCCAAGAAACAAGGATGTCTTGAAGCAGATCGCTGCCATCAAGGCCTGCAAGAAAGGATCCTTTTTTGGCAAGGACAAGCCCTGCACTTGTGGCTGGCACGACAGAGCTGCTGCCAGAAAGGAGGCCAGGCAAAAGGCAGTATCAGGTAAATACAAAAATATATTCATAAATAAATAAATAAGGTGTTGGTAAATAAAATAAACAAAAAAAAGTTAAATGTTTATATAACAAGTGACTGAAATACAAATTGAATATTCATGAAATAAATGATATCATTATTCAATAATTATGAGTAAGCAATCTATTAACTAATAACTATAAAGAAGCAGTTTATTACTAAATGATAAAGTATTAAATTAAAAAAAATCTATTAATGCACGCTTACAAATATCAATTGCATGTACCTAAGCATAATATCCATTTCGTTAATTAAAAATAATAATAAATAATTACAAGAAAGAATGCAATGCATTAATGAATGAACGCTTCAAATACGAACTGATTAAAGTAAAGTATAAATGAATACATAAAACATGTACAAATATATACATTATTACACATAATGTAAAATGCATAAGCAAATCAGTGAAGGAATGAATGAATAAGCAAATAAATTTATTACAGGATTACAGAAGTGCATTCATAGTATGCCAACATGAAATCATTTTGCACAGGTTCATCTTCTGCTAGTGCTTCGCAGGTCTCTCCTGGACCAGCACCATCAGATGAACTTTCATCTTCCCTAGCAGGTGTGTATTGTTTGTATTTGATGTACACTTGCACCATTGTGTACTGTGTTGTCTCATTTGAGAAAATAGTTTGCTTAGCATACTAGTAAATGATGAGGTATCAATTGAGTAAATGCACAGTCGGCTGGTCAACAACGCGAAAATTATACATATCACCTAGTAGTTAATTGTATGAATTCCTTCAACAATTCAGTCTCAGTTGTATATACGAGTGACCTAGTGGATAGACTTCTACATTATTGTGCATAGGGTATTATTTACAATAGTGTACATTACAATTTTGGCCAGAGTCAGTTTTAATTGGAGTTGAGCTGAGAGATGAGTGTGTAACCCGAGCAGCAGATGTGGTGGGAGGTTGTACATGTAATTAGTAGCCATGAATGGTGAATGGGCTAAATGTACACTAAATGATTTGGAAAAGGAGAAGGGAGGGTTACTAATGTTTTGTTGAGCTGGTCCAGCAAATTCAACTGAGTCAGTACCATGATGACTTGAAATGGATTGATTGTATTAGGATAGGTTAATATTAATGTGTATACGTGGATCTGTTAACATGTACTAATAGTATTTCGATCATTAATCTGTTCGCATTAATTTGTCTGTTGCATTGATTTTAATATCATGTTCTTTTTTTTCTTATTTTTTTCCTTGCGTAGGTTCATCTGCTCATATTACTTTGCTCTCTTCTGAGCCAGCAACTTCAGAACCACTTCAACGTCGTTATCAAGCAGGTAAATATCATTTTTGAATCATGTACATGATTTTGCAACTGCCTTGTCTCGCGGTTAAATCTCCATTCAGTAAAGGTATTAAGTCTTCCTTCTCATGTTGTTTCAGGTTCCACTCCTGCAATCACCGTAGTGATGCCTTCGTCAGTAACTCGTTCACAAATGGAGTGCTCAACTCCAACAGGTGCAGTTCATTTGTTGTAATATATTATGATTAAGTTTATTCACGAGTTAATCGTGGTAGGACTATATACATTATTTTGATACATGTCCGTCACCATCATGTGATAATATCTGCATGTACACTATAGTGTTCAAACTTTAATCGACCTGATCAAATAATGTGGTACTGACTCAGTTCTATTTGTGAAACAAGTTGGAATATCCAGCTCAAGCTCTGATGCAGTCTTTAATCTATTAACATCAATTAATTATACACCTCCAGTTGACACCTGAACTGCAGCTCTGGTTACACAGCATTTTAAGAGCTCATTCCTAGTCAGTTTAGTACTGCCAAATTTGTAACCCTTAACCAAAGACTATAACAAATTTTAATGCTGATTTATGGGTAAAGGAGGCATGCATAGAATAGCAAGTGACAACCCAGTATTTAATAATAATTATTCCCAATCAAAACCAAGTACCCCTTGCAGGCTCCCTAATCACTTATTGCACAATAGAAATGGTGATGCACTCTCTACCAAAGAGACTAAATATGATGGTCAAGAAGCAATGAGCAGTAATAAATATTTAAAGAGGCTCATTGTAATCTCCTCAAACAGCATGCAGCAACTTCAGCAAGCCGAATTTAAATTTATTTTATTTTTATAATGTTTTTCAGTTCAACACAAGCACTGGCAACTGGTGGTGTGGCCAACACCATCTTATATTCAGTCACACTAGGCATTTATGCAATTGCAAACCCAGGATCTGCCCATTCACTTAGGCATTTATGCAATTGCAAACCCAGGATCTGCCCATTTCACTTAGGCATTTATGCAATTGCAAACCCAGGATCTGCCCATTTCACTTAGGCATTTATGCAATTGCAAACCCAGGATCTGCCCATGTAGCCATTAACACTAATAAATGTCATTGTGGCTGTAACCTGAGGAGTGGTTTATTCATAAGCAAACCACCAACTTGAGAACAACAAGGTGATGACAATGACAATTTCCTGATGCTTATTTCTTTAGATGCTGCATACCATTATTATTATTATTATTATTATTATTACTATTACTATTATTATTGCTGTTGTTGCTGTTATTGTTATTATTATACTATTACTTAATGCTTTCAGCTTCAAGTGTTGGTGCAGTTTCTACTGCCAGTGTTCAGCCATCCACCAGCACAAGCACACGATCAGACCAACCCAAGACTGCAACTGGACCAGTACCTCCCAAATTCGACAAAAGCAACTTCCAGTCACCTACTATTGCTGAACTGAGGGCCATTGGAATTGGTCTTAAGAAGTCTCCAGGCAAGTTGGACCTGATAGTGTACTGCCCTATGAGCGGCCGCTGTCCTCATTGTAATTCGATGATGATATCAGCAAATTCAGTGGGGAGTCGCAAGCTCATTTATGCCATACCTTGGCCTAAGTCTCTCGTTGGCATAGACATGCGCTGTGGAAAGTGCAAGAAGCATTGGCTGACGCACGATCTGAAATATGTCAGCACTCTGCCAATGTCAGTTCAGCTCCAGCAAACGTGCATTTCAACAAAGGGCAATGGAACCGACTTGTCCTTGATCCGTATGCTGAGATCAGGCGTGACAGTGGCACAGGTGGAGAGACTTGTGCAGGAGGAAGTTACACAGCACTATCTCCACCTCAAGTCTGAATATATCACTCTTTGGGATAAGGTAACGTTATGTATAATGATGATGAAAATGACGATGATCACGAGTTTTCTTTTAATACTCCAGTAATCTCCCTCAAAATTGTTTTATTATTAATAATGATATTATTAATAATAGTAATAATAGTAGTAATGATGATGATGATTGTAATGATAATGGTAATGATAATAATAATGATGATAATAATAATAATAATAAAAATCATTATAATAATAATTATAATAACGATGAATAATAATGATGATAATGATAATAGCTAATGATAGTATAGTAATGATAATGATGATAATAATAGCAACAGTTCAATAATACTATGATAGTAACTATGTCGTCTCTTCCCTCAGTACTGTAGTAAGCTCTCATAAATGTATTACTTTAGGTTGCAGCCATGAGTGGTGTTGGAAGAGTCAATGTGGCTTCTCGTGATGCTTTCCCTCCACTACCTTCCCATTACATCCCTTGCCGACCTCATCTCACATTGTTGTTCATCAGGGACTACTTGGACAACAAGCCTTACATCATGAGGGAGTTGCGTACCGTCCTCAGTAGTCACAGTCTTGCAGTGGATCACCAACGCAAGGTCATTAAGAGAACCCTTGGTGGTGGAGTGGTAGGCCATGGTGGACAGACATTCACTATTTGTGGAGATTTTGGTCTTGTGTGTGGAGTTTATGCTGTTCCAGACACCTCCTTCAACTGGGGTAGGCAGGCCATGGCTGAAATAGTCGAGAGGCACGAGTCAGCGGGAGTAGAGTTGCCTCGTTCGTTGTACATGGACTGTTCTTGCTGCAATGGCAAGCCAGGATTTCGTCGGTTGCCTCTACAGCCCCCAGGCACAAGTGCATTGGCTTTGTGGCGCTCAAAGTTCACCATCAAACTGGATGTCATGCATCTGATGCTGCGCATTGGAAGAGAAATGAATGCCGAGCATCCACGCCGGAAGAAGTTTTTAGTGGACCTCAGTCGAGCAATTTTCTTCCAACACGAGGGAGATTACCAGAGTTTGATGGAGGCAAAGAAGGCAGCTGGGCTTGATGGGCCTCCAACGCGGACAGAGAGGGTCAAGTTCATCCGTAGAATAGTCGGAGATCCAGACAGCGTGGCTGACAGGATGATGTTAGTGCTTCAAGGACACAGGGAACTGGATAATCAGTGCAGGATTCAGGCTGAAGCAGCAGGGATGAAGATATCAGACTTGTCAGTCGCAGATGTGGCATATCCCCTCATCACAAAGAGGGTGATAGAGGTGTTCAAGCTCCAGCTGATTCATGTGCGGAATGGATGCATTTCCGATGAGATGGATCATTTGCCATATGTGAGAGTTGGTACCATCAACTTTCATTCCACAGGTCACCAGTTGGAGCATTATCGATCGTTGCGTGGCACCAGCAAAGTTGAAGCAGTCCATTCCGTGCTGGACAGAAACTTCTACACCCAGCGTGGCATTGGAATGGAAATCTTCGATGCACGCCTGGGATGGTGGATTCTTTCCTACAACCGTCGTCGCCTGCGCGCTCTTGGAAAGAAGATTCCACCAGATACCATGCCACCTAAGGTATGCCTATAAAAGCAAGATTGTTGCATTGCTGCACATGTTCATGGTCATGCTCACAACAGCTGTTAACAACAACTAGGTGGAATCAAATTACCACTTATTCTATTTATCTCATTAGCTATGGCCTGGTCTGTCATACTATATTTTTTAAATTTGTTACTACAGGTTTGCGAGCACTACATTGGGCAAGGGATCACCTCCAGCTATCCAGACTGGACAATAGCAGCAGCAGGTACGGAGACCAATCTCAAGATTGGGTACGAGTATGGATGCTCTGTGGCAGGAGTTGCTCACATTGAGGTCGATTTCAATGAAGAAATGGCTGCTAATGAGACTGTGCCCGATATAATTGATGAATCGTCAATAGTGGCTACGTCAGCTGAGGTAAGACTTTCAATAAATAATTAAATCAAAGATAACTAAAATGGAAATGAATAACTTTGCCAGTTAACGCACTAGAGACAGCTAACAATATTATTTACTTAATCTTATTTGAACACCAACATTATATTGTGCCTTTGTTCATGTTTCAGGTAATGGAGGAACTTGGGCTTGAGGAAGCTGACCTGCACGAGCCTGATGAAGGTGAAGATCAGCATGGATCGACTCTATCCAGCTCCACCCACACCAGCACTACCACCCACACCAGCGCTACCACCCACACCAGCACTTCCTGCACTAGCACCACCCCCAGCTCTGCTACAGCTAGCACCTCATCTTCTGCTGGCTCCACCTTCAGCTCTGCTGCAGCTAGCACCAGCTCCGACACACGTGACTGGAGAAACGTGCCACTGCCCGAAGCCACACCTCGACGTCATCGTAACGTTCCACGACTTCGTGCAATGGGAGGACAGATTGTGTGTGTGCCTCCAGACTTCAATGAAGCAATGCTGGCTATTTGGGAGGAACTGTGGTGTGCAATGCCAGAGACCGGTAATACGTCGCCAATGGTGCATGAGCTCCTGAAATTGTACAAGGAGCGATGCAAGGAGGAGTTGGATCGACCGAGGACTTCCTCTGAACCTCCTCCAGCATTGTTACCAGTCTCATTTGCCCAAGCAAAAAACTGGATTTTAAAACAACAGAGATCTCGATCACAGGCTATCGAAAGTGGAGCTGTCAATGAGGAAGCTCGCTCAGTAGTTACTGAATTGAGTTTCTCCTTGTCTGAACAGGCATCAGCAGCTATGGAGCTCTTGGAACAACCTGTGCAGCAAGCCACTCCAGTCTTTATTTTCACCAGCACTGTCACTTGGGCCAGAGCCAGTCACTGCTGAAGAAAGAGCACAGGAAAGGAGGGAGGAACAGGCACGCAAGAGGACAGAATTGACCCCAAGGACTGGTGGTAAGGAAAAGGCAAAAGCACCAAAGCGGAAGAGGGCCCTTTCTCCAGAATCGCAGCAGAGGAGAAAGAAAGCATTGGCTCGCCTACAGGAATTGGGTGTCCAGCCACTTCCGGTCAGTTTAAAGTTTTATTAATAATCTAAATTATACACCTTGGCTAATAACGATGATAACAGCAACAACAGTAATAATAATGTTAGTTGTATTCATAATAATAATGGTGAATAATAGTATTTGGTGTAATACTAGTTAGCAATAATAACAGTAATATTATACTAATAAGAGTAATAATAATAGTAATAATAGTAGTAATAGTAATAATAGTAGTGATAATAGCGGTATTAGTAATAATGGTTATAATAGTATTAACTATATTAGTAGTAGTATTAATAATAATAGGGATAGTAGTAATTGGTAATAATAGTAACAATAGTGGTAGAAATAATAATATTAATAATTATAACAATAATAATAATAATAGTAATAATAGTAATAATAATAATAATAATAATAGTAATAACACTTGTGCTTCCTGTATTGAAGTCATGGAAGCAATTCTTACATCAAAAATGAAAATAAATATTGATTGTGGGTTTAAGCATGAGGTCATGTCCCCAAACCAAGATAGCGAGGTTAGACAATGTGTACAAAAACTTTTGTCATTTTAATTACAATATTTTTTTTCATAATTTATAGGAATCTGATATAGTAGGAAAGCGTCCTTGTCACATTTGTGGACAATTTCGTACATCTAAAGATGTTACACCAGATGGGGAAGTCCACTGAGTACTTGGACGATCAAACAAAATTTGGTGCCCTTACGCTGATGACAAAGAGGTATTACTGCAGTTTGAGAAAGAGAAGAAGGAAAGAACATTGGCTACATGGAGGAAAGCCAATGAGGCAAAAAGGATGAAACGACAACCTGAGTAATACCAACTGCCATGGCACCAAATCACATCATTTTGCTCACTTCACTTCGTTCTACTGCTAGTCCACTTCGTGCCACCCTACAGCACTTCCAACCAAGAACACTCCACAGCACTTCTATGCAGCAACACTCCACGGCACTTCAACATTTCCACAACACTTCCACAGCACTTCAACATTTCCACAGCACTTCACTCCACAGCACTTCACTCCACAGCACTTCACTCCACAGCACTTCACTCCACAGCACTTCAACATTTCCACAGCACTTCCACAACACTCCCACAGCACTTCAACATTTCCACAGCACTTCACTCCACAGCACTTCACTCCACAGCACTTCACTCCACAGCACTTCTGAGCAGCAAAGACTCCACAACACATTCCACAGCACTTCAACATTTCCACAACACTTCTACAGCACTTCCACAGTACTAATAAGCAGCAACATTCTACAGCACTGCAAAAGATAAGTTCATGTTTCTATATTATTCATCCCCTTGAATATCCTCACATCATAGCTTGGTACAACATAAATAAATCTCACATGAGAAAGGATCATCACTGGAAGCCATAGAGTTGAATCAACACTATGGCTTCCAGTGATGATCCGATACAGGTGAAGAAAAGTCCAGCGGGTGAAGAAGAAGTCTTGCAGGTGAATAAAAGAAGCGCTAAATCCTGCAAGTGAAGAAAGGAAGGAAGCAAGGTAACAAGGAAGCAAGGAAGCAAGGAAGCAAGGAAGCAAGGAAGCAAGGAAGCAAGGAAGCAAGGAAACAAGGAAGCAAGGAAGCAAGGAAGCAAGGAAACAAGGAAGCAAGGAAGGAAGGAAAATAAATCTTGCAGGTGAAGAATAAGTCCTGCAAGTGAAGGAATGTCTTGCAAGCGAAGAAAAGAAGGAAGTTCTCACTGGTGAAGAGATGAAGAATAAGTCTTGCAAGTGAAGAAAAGCAATGAAGTCCTGCTGGTGAAGATGAAGCTGGTCACATTGGCAAGGAGATCGCATCTTTCAGTGTACCAAGCTATTTTGTGGTGTATGCCATTAACCTCAATCTATACAGCTTAATTTCAGAGTCTACTAATATTATGCTTTAAATATGTTTATGTTCTTTGCTATTATTCTTTTATTGTTGATATGTTTATCTTTTAGATGAAAGCACTCTTGTTTCAATGAAGCCAGCCATGGAGACTGAGGAGATGTGTGCAGTACTACCTGTTCGTGATGGTGTTGGCTGAGAGCTCGACTATGCCAGGTTGCTGACAGTACTGCCTACAGTTTGTCCACATCTGCTGAATACAACTGAACTTCCATGCTTGTTTCATAGTCAATCTTCAACTAATTAATTTAATGTACCCTCAATCGTTCAAATACCATTCAATCTATTTTTATATTGATTAAAATAATCATGAAAATTTGAATATTAAAGATTAGTTGAAAATAATAAAAATTAGTTGATAAAGATTAGTTGAAGTAAGTTGAAAGAAAAAAATAATAAATAAAAATTAGAAAATTAATTAAAATAAATTAGAAATTAGAAATAAATTAGAAATTAAAAAATTAGTTCGACCGAATAATATATTTTTTTCTTTCCTCTTTTTAAACATTTTCATACGTATTTCTCGTATTTTTTTTCCTTTTTCTTCTTTTCTTTTTTTCTTTTCTTCCTGGTTCACTCACTGCAGTTCTGCCTTAATTCTTCTCTCTATCTCTTCCTCCCTCCTCTCTTCTTTCTCCTTCCTTCTCTTCGCATCACTCTCTCTCTGCCTCTGTCTTCTCTCTTGTTCCCTTCTTCTAATGTCTCTCTCTCTCTGCCTCCGTCTTATCTCTCTATACCGTCTTTCCCTCTCTCTTCTGTCCCTCTGTCTCTCCCTCTGCGTTCTTTCGAACGCAATCCTCCTCCTACTTCTCTCCGGTTCTCTTTCTGAGCCTGAGGGGGCAAAGGGAGCCGGCGGGGCTGATGGGGCAGAGGGAGCCAGCGGGGCTGAGGGGGTAGAGGGAGACAGCGGGGCTGATGGGGCAGAGGGAGCCGGCGGGAATGAGGGGGCAGAGGGAGCCGGCGGGGCTGAGGGGGCTGAGGGAGCCAAGGGAGCCGAGGGAGCCAGGATCCACCCTCCTAACTACATTTATTGAAAGAATATTGTGTAAAAAAAGTACCAATGCACTCCACAGACAACTGCATGCTAACTTGTGCTCTTCATTCACAAGTAAATAGTCAAAAATCATATATAATCAATCTTAAAGTTTCGTTAAATGGTTTAAGCATAGATATAATAATAGCGGTTTTAAAAAAATGCACACAGTTGCTCATGAAAAACTGAGACTCTTGAGTGCATGCTGCTAATTACACAACTAACAAGCCTCATTAATATCAAGATTAGCTTAACCTTCAAACATGTCTATTTATGGCACTGGACAGCAGCAAGTGCATGCACTACAAGCATTAGCTATGTTGCTGATTCACAACTGACAAGTCTTCCTAATATCTGAATCAAGATTAGCTTGACATAATACTGCTAATGACTCTAGACAGCATGCTGCTATTTCACAACTGGCCAGCCCCACTAAAGATAGGCTTAATATAATGCAGGAATATCTTAACAGTGTGGTGCTCACCTTCCTTTTCCTGGCAGAAAAAAAACCTTGAGTACAGTTGCTGCACAAATGTGAACATCGTTGCGACAGGACTGCGGAGTGCTGCGTCTGGGACCTGCTTTTCTAGCGTTAGTGAGCGCTTGCGCTGCGTACAATGGGCGTTGGGAACTAGGTAATTGGCCACAAAAATGTTACACACCCTAAAGGCTAGGCTGCACGGGGCTCGGCCCAAGATCAGTTTTCGGGGAAAAAACTGAGTTCGATTCCCACTGAATGTCACATTTTTTTTTTATTTTAGAGTTTTTCACTTAGAAACTCTCTCCTCCTTTTTCTTTCTCTCTCTCCCCCCTTTTCCCCTCTCCTCTCCCTCTTTTCCCCCTTTTTTTTCCGTGTCCATGTCTTTCCCCCTCGTTCAGTCCTTTATACCCCAGCCCCAGAGCTACAATGCCACAATCCGCTCCTGAATCTATGAGTATATCAGACACATTCATGTTAACCTTTCCAGACACGACGTTTACTTTCTTGACACTACTGATATCAAATACAACTCATAGTTGCCAACTTTCTAAAATGAAAAATCGGGAAAGGCCACGTCCACTAATTAACCATCATGAATATCATTAAGATAGCATGAATATTGCTGAAAGAATTTAAGAGCCCGAGTGTTCCAGTCTGTGATTTTAGAAGATAATGCCTGGGCTACGAGAAAATCTGCTAAGTTGTTGCTAAGCTTCGGCACGCTACTTCGCGTTGCTTATAGGTTCAGAAAGCTAGCTATGGTATTACCGTGAAAGACACCTACAGAGATGTCAGTAATGGTTGTGAGTCAAACAGGAATGGACACACGAAGCAACTGATAGAGGTGAGTTGACCATAGACATACATACACTATATTTTGACAAGCGGAAGTAAACAACAGAAACAACTGAATTTAGCTAATAATCTTGATCAGAAAGGAGTAATAAGTGAAGTTCTGTGTCATTTCTTTGTTCTATTTGATACTTTCCAGGTCTATTTTTCGCTTGAGAACACCACTGACGTCCAACAGTCATTGATTCTACCAAAATAGCCTGGCTATTTATAGCTACTTGTGTTCCAACTCTGGATCCTGAATATCACTGAATAATCACTAACCTCCTTGAGAAGACTTCAGCCATTCTTGATTCACTCACCTGTACCAAATGATGAACTTTTGCTGTTGTGCTATTATTTCATACAATAATATTTTAGTCTTTATTTCAGTGTTTTCAACCAAGTTATATGTTAAATGTTTTATGGTAACCACCCTTGTAGATATGCTGTACAGATAGCTATACCACTACACAAACCACTGATATCAAGCAGACTAACTTGCAGACTATTGTGTGCAGCTGTTGGCTAATAGTTATTGGCGAGCGAGCGTAGCGAGCGAGACACTTACAGGGGTAACACAATCGAAAATCGGGGATG
>WLWD01005249.1_pt1 | contig 14668 bp, 10 predicted proteins | sample 6712731 | NCBI WGS metagenome assembly WLWD01 (sample SAMN12718690, study PRJNA576275) | sponge metagenome | isolation source: marine sponge | host: Mycale hentscheli | place: New Zealand: South Island, Marlborough, Capsize Point | collected 2014-11-01
CAGAGGCTCACTAGCAGCCAGAGGCTCACTAGCAGCCAGAGGCTCACTAGCAGCCTGAGGCTCACTAGCAGCCAGAGGCTCACTAGCAGCCAGAGGCTCACTAGCAGCCAGAGGCTCACTAGCAGCCAGAGGCTCACTAGCAGCCAGAGGCTCACTAGCAGCCAGAGGCTCACTAGCAGCCAGAGGCTCACTAGCAGCCAGAGGCTCACTAGCAGCCAGAGGCTCACTAGCAGCCTGAGGCTCACTAACAGCCAGAGGCTCACTAACAGAGGTTGCATTGTAACAGGAGCTGTAGGAATGATTCAATACCATGACATAAAATGATTAACATGCCAAGGTAAAAATCTCTCTTGGTAAACCCTTTACCAAACTGCTCTATGTTTGGCCACGCAACGCTAATCAGGTACTGCTGAGTCAATACCTTACCCAGTGTTTCTGACATTATGAACGTTACAACTGTTTAAATGCTATTACTATATCAGCAATTATTGTTTACTTAATCCTATTGTTTTGATGCAGTTGGATTTTATTCATACATACTTTGTTATCACCTTTGGTACAATGCTTTACTGTCCATTGAGAGTGTTTGGTAACAAAGCAAGATGCACTACAGTTTAAATGATAACCCTTTACCAGACACCAGTGGACTTTTCTGCAGTATGTATGTGATGTGGTGGCATGTGAAGACAGATGCACAGCTGCCCGGCTATGCCCCACCCACCCCCCAAACCCAGGATCCTCCTTATTAACTAGGTCTAAAATGTCCACTTTTAAACCTCATCAACCGCCAGCACCAGCAGAGCTCTCTGTATATAATTGCAATCACGCAATACAGACAAGATATTGGTATAATGTATGGAGCACAATAGAAACACAAAATATATACAATAATATATAAATAACGTGAAGGAAAGAAAATTGCAATTTGAAATAAAGAGTTCAGTTTTGAAAAGTCAGGCAGCTGGGTGTGGCTAATTCCCACCGAGAGTTGGAAATGCTACGTCGCTGGAAATGTCTGGAGGTACCACTTTACCTCTTCTCATTCCTGGTTGTCTCATCTGTCCCACATCTCTGCCAGGCCCCGGCACTGATTGATTCCTTCGAGCAGGAGGTACGTATGCTGCTGGCTTCGCTGGAGCTTGTGAAGAAGGGGGAGGAGTTTTCTCTTTCTCCTGCTCTGGTTCCTCTTGAACTGACACACACACACACACACACATTAAATGATTCAATTTCAGCCTCAATGTGGACTCCTACCTTCTGCTTCACTGTTGTTCTTAGCAGATAGCATCTGCCAGGCTGACCCTCCTCCACTGGACTCTGTGTTCAATTCTGCTACAGACAGCCACAAACATTGATCACAACTTACACTACCTCACTCTCCCTACATCACCCGATAATTCAATTTATACTTGACGGAAATTAAGAGAGATGATTTCCACTCCATATGCCTAGTTTCATAGAGCTATAGCTAGAGATAGAGGAGTGGGAGGTAGAGATTGTTAACCTTCAGTGCACACATGCAAGAGGGTTATAGTAATCGTCCTGTCTGTCTGTTTGTACTAGCCTTTGTGGTTAACACCCCTATCATCACATACATATACTGCACATATTGCATACACGCTTCTAGCTCCCCCCCCCCCCCCACTATATAGAACCCTGGTATATATTTTCAATGTAAAGCAGCAGCTCTCGGTTAACTTCACAGCATAAAGCAAAACTACCACACGCAGCAAGAAATTATTTGCTTACATGATTAGGGAACCCAAACTGACAGCATTTAGCACAAACATATTTAGTTGCCAATTACTTTCACTGATTCAAAGGAAAATAATTCTGTTGGTGCTTGCCTTTTTAAGCATATTTAGAGGATAGTGGACTACGCCAACCCCCCCCCCCCCCCCAACTAAACAAAATTTTCAAGATGAACCCTATATACCAGAAAGTGATAACATCTTAATAAGACAGCATTTACACTCATCGTTTTCATTACTTGAGCTATACTGATACACTGATACACTGATACACTGATATACTGATACACTGATACACTGATATACTGATACACTGATACACTGATATACTGATACACTGATACACTGATACACTGATACACTGATACACTGATACACTGATATACTGATACACTGATACACTGATACACTGATATACTGATACACTGATACACTGATACACTGATATACTGATACACTGATACACTGATACACTGATATACTGATACACTGATACACTGATACACTGATATACTGATACACTGATGCCTGCTTAGAATAGCCAATAATTTATTCTTTAGGTCTTTTGGTCTGAGATGATTTTGTACTAGCTAGTTGTTGTTGTTGTTTTTTGTTTTGTTTTTTATTGGTACTAAACACAATAATATGAATCACAGCTGTTGTTTCTCTCTCTTAAAACGATCTCGACTGCTCTGGTTTCAAATCAGCACTAATTAGTCACTTCCTCTTATCTAAATCAGCAGCACCTAGCCAGATGCTAGTATGAACTAGCCAGGTGCCAGCATGAACTAGCTAGGTGCTAGTATGAACTAGCCAGATGCCAGCATGAACTAGCCAGATGCCAGCACGAACTAGCCAGATGCCAGCATGAACTAGCCAGATGCCAGCATGAACTAGCCAGATGCCAGCGTGAACAGTAGGCTACAACAATTTCAGTGTACAATTGTAATTGCTGTACATGTGTGTATATGACAAGCCGCACCCACTCCACCCTTACCTTCCTCATGATTTTCACTTTCCTCCTCTTCCTTCTTAGTTTCTGTATTCTCTACTACAACAGGGTCACTTGTCCCACTACACACACACACACACACACACACACACACACACACACACACAAGAAAAAAAAAAGTGGATTCATCGGTATCTAATATGAAATTTGAACTAATAGTACCCCCCAAGTTTATTGTATTTCGAATGCGATAGAACAGTGAAGTTGATGACCATAAACTTCCGGGACCTTGGCATTAGTTAAGCTAACACTTGAACTAAGGTTCCCTTATGTCTAGTGCCTTACAAGTTTTGTAGACTAGTACAGGTTTTAGAGAACAACTAAAAGACGTCATTATTCTATTCAGCACTGTTAATATTCGAATTCAGTTTCACTTGAATATGTTTTCCAGACTCTATATTCATGCTTCACAAAGACCACAGGGAAGAAATTATAATAATTCGTTTAGGTCTGCAACAGGAAAGTTCAGTTCAACTTCAACACGCTGCTATAAGGTGGACAGGGCACACTGTAACTAGCTCACTAGTGCTTCAACACACTGCTATAAGGTGGACAGGGCACACTGTAACTAGCTCACTAGTGCTTCAACACACTGCTATAAGGTGGACAGGACACACTGTAACTAGCTGCACTAGTGCTTCAACACGCTGCTATAAGGTGGACAGGACACACTGTAACTAGCTGCACTAGTGCTTCAACACACTGCTATAAGGTGGACAGGGTACACTGTAACTAGCTGCACTAGTGCTTCAACACACTGCTATAAGGTGGACAGGGCACTGTAACTAGCTGCACTAGTGCTTCAACACGCTGCTATAAGGTGGACAGGGTACACTGTAACTAGCTCACTAGTGCTTCAACACGCTGCTATAAGGTGGACAGGGCACACTGTAACTAGCTGCACTAGTGCTTCAACACGCTGCTATAAGGTGGACAGGGCACACTGTAACTAGCTGCACTAGTGCTTCAAGGAAACTTGACGTGAGAAACTACAGCTGGTAAAGGGTGGTAGCTCGTGCTGAGTTGTCTCTTTTAATTCATTACTAATAATGTAATAAATACTGGAGTGTATTCTTTTTTATTCTGAGAATGAAAAAAAATCATAACTGGGTTTTCTTGTCAAAAACATGAAATATTGCTACGATATCTCTCGTCATTAGTGCTGAAGCATACCACTGGTAAATATAACTTAACACCGCTATAACCCTGACACAAATGTGTTAACATTGGTGTAATCCTGACACAAATGTGTCAACACTGCTATAATATAATCCTGACACAACTGTGTTAACACTGCTATAATCCTGACACGACTGTGTTAACACTGCTATAATCCTGACACGACTGTGTTAACACAGCTATAATCCTGACATGACTGTGTTAACACTGCTATAATCCTGACACGACTGTGTTAACACTGCTATAATCCTGACACGACTGTGTTAACACTGCTATAATCCTGACACGACTGTGTTAACACTGCTATAATCCTGACACGACTGTGTTAATACTGCAATAGAAGACTAGATATTACAGAATTAATAATTCTCCCAAGATTTTGTACAGCTTAACTAGAGAGAAAAGGGGGGTGGGGGGGGGTGGGGACCATCCTGTTCAGAATATTAGCATCCCAAGAGCTGGGAAATCACCATTCAATAACAGGCACTGCTTACTCAGCTCGAAGAGATTTCACTTTGAGGCCTTCCAAATTCTCTTCACTCACTTCAACTTCTCTCCATTCGTCATCCTACAACAAAACCAGAATCCAATGATAACAAATAACACCCAATACCACTTAGTGCAGGGGTATCGATCATCAACAGTAATTAACATTCTGGATTCCATTCCATAGAATGATCGTCACACAATAAAGAAACGAGGAAAACAATACGCCACTTGGTCCACTATAGCTGTTTTGTCCGACCATGTTATCGTTTAATCTTTCCCATTTACCGTATGCCTCGCTCTTAAGAAATCGTGTATTCTAAGTTGCTTCGCAGAGAGATGTAAGATTAGCCATCGTACAGTATCGAGGTTTTTCTAGATGTAAGATGGCGTAGATTTGTTACTGTTGGTAGTCCAACGGTAGCTAATAGAAGGCCTACAAAGTGCTGACCTGGTTAAAGTAGCAGGGATTCATACAGGATTTTTTGCTAGGGGGAATTTTTTTTCGAGTCGCAAAAAAACAGTTTATCTACATAATATGGTCAAGTCATGACCGTGAGACTGAAACGGATTTCAGATGAAACTTGACAAACTATATAATAGTTAGGTGCCGCCTTCGAGACCATTTTTAGGGTTTTGGAGGCATTAGGCTTTTACATCCTGATTGCAGCGAGAGCACTACTTAGGGCCTGAGGGATCCTAAAAACAGTAGTTCACAATGGCTGCACAGCACCTAACTAATTTAGAATGTAGCGGCATCTCTTTAACAATGCACGGACTGTAAGCGCAATTGGAGGGACACTAATTGATCCTGCCCTCAAAGTGGGGAGACTAAGTTAATAGTGTTGCTCTCTGGAGGACTTAAGCAATATAAAGACTCTCTGTCACTATACAAAAAAATACAGCATATATGTGACCGGATTTGTGAAAACCCGGCTAAACGCGGCATCTAAAGTTTTCTAATTTATTCTACCAGTAGGCTGCACGGGGCCTTGGGATGCCTTCCTCCTAATTTGGAAGCTGTAGCACAAGCCGTCTTCGCCCTACGCACTACAACACTTCAGTATTTTTGCTAAACTTATTATTGCTGATTTCGAAAAAAAACGCCAAAAAAGGCGTTGCTAAGGTCAGGGGGCGTGCCTTGTGTCCGTATACTATTACTGCGTGTCTCCGGGACACTATGGAATAAACCGGTTACAGGCGGATTGAAAGAAGTCTAAAAGGCTTAATGCAGGGCTCCTTAAGAAACTATGATGGCGAGAATTGCGTGAGTATGTGAATTATGTAGAATAGTAAGTGAATTAGTTAGCTACAGTTTTTTCCCCCGCTGTTAGTGAAAAGCCTGCCAATAATTTCTTAGCAACTCTCCGTGCACGAGTCCAACCGGCTAGTGTTTCTAGCCTCCTAGTGTGAGTTCTAGAGCACGCCAGAGCTTACAACTGCGTCGTAAGCTAGAGCTAACTGATGTCTATCCATTTCTGCCATAAAAAATTTTTTCGAAAAAAATCGACCCATAAGGCTTTACCCGGGGATACTGAAAAAAATGTTTGCCGCATTTAGGCCGATTTCCCCAAAACCGGTCACATATATACTTTAATACAAATGGGTATTGAAGAACTAAAGAAATGTTGATTTTGAAGAAGTACAACTAATCTGTAAGGCTATTACTAATCATTAATTTTTCTGAAGATTCGTTTGTGGGGAAAAAAAATTTTGGGGGGGGGGGGGGATGGAACAAAATTTAGGGGGGGAACAAAATTTATTGGGGGGGTTTTTGGAATCCCCAGGGCTCCCATAGTCTGTATGAAATCCTGAGTAGTGTAATTGACGGAGCTTCAGTCTGCTGTACGAGTTGTTCTGCACTATCTCTGCAGTGTTTAATGGTCGATACAAGACCTTAGCTTGCTGATAGAGCTAAGCAAGAGTTTCGGGCTGGAAAAAAGCAGCAGATCGACAAAAAAACATTACAATTTCTTTAACATTTTAGCAAACAGTATGGCCGTTTAGTCAAAACAGTACGGAATATGGCACGGAATCCAGAACTTATTTTTGGCAACTACTGTGTGTGTGTGTGTGTGTGTGTATGTATGTATGTATGTATGTATGTATATTCATAAAGAAAAAGGATCAGTAATAGCTCTAATAGAATTTTAAAAATTGTACACTGGGCTAATTCACTAGCTATAACTGCAAGCAAGCATAATACTATACCATTAATACTTATAAACTGGTGTAATTACAGGAGATAAATCATAGGAACATCCCTTTAATTAATGAAAGTTAACAATACAATAAAAAGCTACTCTTCGCAAGTACTTACCACAGGATTGCTGTTGGGAATGTCATTTAACCCTTCCCTCTTGGTCTCATCTGTAAGTGGAGCTGTGACCTGGTGAGAATAAACAAACAAAATTAAAAATAATATAAAATACACACATCCACGAGGATACCTCAAAATCCAACTCGTTACAGAAGATGCAACTAATTAATTGTCATTTAACAAACATCAAACCCTATTTATAGTGTTCTACGCAACACATGGTTTCAACAGGGCCTACTACACTGACAGGGTGGACTAATTCCACAACATGAGATCGAGTTACGTCATGTTAAACTCTCATAGAACATAGACACACAATCACACATATACAACTCGTAAGAAACACCACCTCATGCTCACTTCCTGTACCTCAATCACATGCATCCTAGCCTATGTACATATAAGTGTGTGCGTATGTATATAACGTATTCAGTAAATAGTGTCCCTTGACCTATGTGGACAAACTTTGTTAAGTGTTTCAAATCTATTGGTAAGTTTAAAATTATTAAAACCATTTCTAACCTTGATTTCAATTTCGTGACTCAAACAGGTAACTAAGTTTATCACACTAACAAAACTATGTGTCAATTAGTAATAGTAGTAGTAGTAACATGCAAGTCCCCACCCATTACTTCAACTCTGTATTTACCAATCAAAACTCAGCAACACTTGACACTAATTGGTAAGGATCACCAAACTTAGTTAAATTCACTAAGCAAACACATGGCAGTGTTGGACTACACATCAAGCTGATAATGATCAACCAGGATGACCAGAAAATGCCATTACAACAAAATAGCCAAACTTGCCTTCTTAATTAACTGCATATACATTACTGATATGTCTGGAAGCCATAAAAACACAAACACACCCAATCCTGTCAGATGGTCGAGTTCCCAGTGGCAGGTGTGTATGTGTGAGCTCAAACATGTCTATCATCAAGCCAGTCATGAGCTATTAATTTAATATACAGACTCAGAGCAAAGCGAGTACCCAATGAACTATCAGACCACTGATGGGGTATGAGATGATGTGATCTGACTTGGCACTCCAAGGTAACACGAAGTCAAATATGAGCTTGTTCTCACACATGTATACATACAATTAATACTACAAGCAGTAGCTCAGCTCAACATAATAGAATACTTCACTCATCCTCTCTAGTCCAGTAGCTTCTCATCAAAATATTTCTTAATACAAAATCGTGATACAGAGTTGTGAGTCTTGACAGATAAAATGTTTAACATAATGGTGAATTCTGCTTTAATTTCACTGTATTGTCATAATTCATGCCAAGCTCTAGCAATCTGGCTTTAGCACTGCTTTATAGTTACAAGAATATCTGAGTTGCAAGCAATGTCTGATCTCAAAGTGCCCAATCAAGACAGAACTGAATAGAATCGCTATTGAAATTACTCTTAAATTGAGACCTCTGTCATTAGCTAATTATACCTATTTTACTACATACTTTTCTGTCACCAATACTAACAATTGTTCTATCAACAGGTCTTAAGATCTTCTCTCAGTATCCTATTAACTATATCTCTATCAATTCATTCCCTCATGAGAAAGATTCCTTATCCTATGTCATGTCTGTACTCACCTCCAGTGCTTTAGATATGCTCGTGGGGTTAGTGCCCACGAATTTCTTGGCCTTCTTCCCTTTCTTTTTCTTGTCCTTCTTGGCAAAGAAGTCGTCAAACTCCGCCATTTTGAAGAAAATTTACTTTGGAACAAGCCGGAACTCTAGCCTAGAAGCTAGCGAGGCACACGGTCCCTTCTTCTTCTTTTGTTCCTTACCCAGACTCTTCATACGACACTTTACCAATTTTCCCCCGTCTCCATGCCGAAAAAGCACAAAGGGGGCGGGACCGTATAAATTGTAAATAATTACGCAAGCGCACGCGATTCGCAACAATAAAATAAACCTCGCGAGTGGAAACGTGACTCTCTAGGCAACGCAAAAACAAAGAAAGCCCCGCCCCCATCTGTGGGTTGCAACTACGGAGAAAAGTGACGATTGCAGCGGCGGAGGCGATGGGAACGGGAGAAAGACTGGGGTAAAGCAGGTCCTTTTATTTCTTGTGGGACGCTGCCGCTGACTGGCTCTTGCGGAAACTGCTTATTTGTAGTATTTCGTCTTTTGTTTTGATATTGGAAGAGAAAAAGCCGCAGGGTATGTCAGATAAATTTTGTTAGGCCTAAAAACTAGCTATGCAAGTCCAAACTCGGTGGTTAGGAGTAGTAAAGTTGCAGCTTGGTTACTAAAAACAATACTAATAATTAAGAGGTTGGTGGGTTGAGGTGCTTGGTAATAGGCTGACTACTACAGTGGTGTTAATTGTCTGTATCTTTGATGCTCTTTAGAAAGCTAAGTTACACTTTCTACAAAGTAGAGTTTTGATTTTTGAAAGTTTGAACTTACCATATTGCATCATAGATTATATATTCATTCAAAAACAGCTGTAATGACCAATGCAAAGTTAACAGATCAGACACGATGTCATCATGTATAGATGAAAGCCATAGCAGAGCATTTAGGTTTGTTAACTTTACCAAATAGTTAGTATAATTATAGATCTAAATCATTAGAATCGTCTAAATAAACATAGCTGGATTCACAAGGCTAGCTCTGTTCATATACAATTCTGTCACATTGCGAAATTATTATATTTTTTATTAGAGGCGTGGTTATCAATCACAATGATTTTAGCTAATACGACCTGTTATTCCGCAGAGAATGGCATACAGCATAGTTTAAAACACAATCATAAGCCATAATTACTGAATAGGCAATGCTTGTACAGACTTACTTACCCAGGTTGTTTATAACTTTATTGAAAGTTCTTGTGAAACAGTTATGGTGATAAGAGCAATGATGGTTCATTGTGTTGATCCCCAGCCCCATCCTGCATGGTTCGGTTCTACATGAAGTTCTACTTGGCATTTCATCAGCACATGGTTCACTCTCAACTTCTATGAGTGTCCAAGTACTTTCTACACATATTTAGCCATAAGTGTCAATATTACACTCTCTCCCTCTCCTTTCACTGAGGGGGTTTGTGTTCAACATCAAAGATAGTTTATCATTCCGTGCAGCTCTGTGTTTGTTTATCTGGTGACCTCATGCCATTTCTGTATTAGCTAGTAGTCATGGAAAGATCTCACTGAGCTACAAAAGTGTTGATAAAGTCCTGCATCGAAAGATGACCAACTTGAGAAAATTTTCCTAAATGCGGCATCTTATTATTATTATTATTTTTAAACCAAAATATTGCACAATGTCTGGGGATATCATCTTCCATATTGATAGCTATAGCACAAGCTGTCTTTGCCCTGTGCACTATAACAATTAAGTATGTTGCTCTATTTATTATTGTTGATTCTGAGAAAATGCCACATAAAGAAGTCGCTGGAGTGTAAGGGGTGTGTCTTGTATTCACTGTGTCTCCATGACATTACCATTCCAGCCTCAGGCCGAGTAGGAGACAATAACTATGCTTCATTTAGGCCTCTTAGAGAAACCATGACAAGAATTGTGTGAGTACATTGATTATACAGACAAGCAAGTACAACTGACTAACAATGATTCAGTCATTCTCGGCTGAAATAATTATAATAATAGCAAATTTTTCTCTTTCTATATTGGCTGTTAAAAAGAGAAAAAATTGCTACTATTATAACTAACTAGTAGGATACAGATTTTCCCTCCCCCAGTGGTAAGTGAATAGCCCACCAAAAGCTTTCTTAGTAACACTCTGTACTAGCCACTTATCTCAAGTTTTAGCACTCACTAGAGCTTACAACTGCACCATAAGCTCGAGCTAGCAGTTAATTAATGTACATTTCCACTATAAAATTAACCCGTGACCCATTCGGCTTTACTGGTTAATCTAGTATTCACCACATTGAAACTTTCCCAAACCGGTCACAGAGTGATTTGGAGCTGTAGTTTGTGTCCAAACCTTCACTCTGCTAGAATCATCTAAACTTCCATGTTCTGTCTCAAGCCAATTCACACACTAGTTGGAATATTCATTAGTTCATCTCATGCTGTACTTAGAAATACATACACATATGTACATACATACATACATACATATGTACATACATACATACACACATACATACATACATACACACATACATACACACATACATACACGATATAATTGGATATGTGTCCCAAGACTCGATTTTGAATTCTTAATCGCTACCGTGGCAACTTGAGGGCAGGAATTTCACAAACACCGCGACCTCAAGTTGGCCCCTAAAGATTGGAGGTCAAGTGAACGGGTCTAGAATGAACACTCCGACAGGTACAGTGATACAATACTTGAATTCTTGCCACTTGAACTCTGCCACTGTTGTGCATTCCACAAGCACCAGGTCCATTGCAGTGGAGGGTTTGATACAAGACCTGGAGTTGAAGTCCTCTTCTATCAATATGTGACTGGTTTTGGGAATCCACCTAAACGCAGCATCTAAAGTTTTCTAATTTATTCTACCAGTAGGCTGCACAGGGCCTTGGGATGCCGTCCTCCTAATTTGGAAGCTGTAGCACAAGCCGTCTTCGCCCTACGCACTACAACACTTCAGTATTTTTGCTAATTAACTTATTATTGCTGATTTCGAAAAAAAACACCGCATAAAGGCGTTGCTAAGGTGAGGGGGCATGCCTTGTATCCTTATACTATTACCGTGTGTCTCCGGGACACTGTGGAATAAACCTGTTATAGGCAGATTGAAAGAAGTCAAAAAGGCTTAATGCAAGGCTCCTCGAGAAACTATGATGGCGAGAATTGCGTGAGTACGTGGATTATGTAGAATAGTAAGTGAATTGGTTAGCTACAGTTCTTTCCCCTGCTGTTAGTGAAAAGCCCGCCAATAATTTCTTAGCAACACTCCGTACACGAGTCCAACCGGCTAGTGTTTCTAGCCTCATAGCGTGAGTTCTAGAGCTCACCAGAGCTTACAACTGCGTCATAAGCTAGAGCTAACTGGTGTCTATCCATTTATGCCATATTTTTTTTTTGAAAAAAATCGACCCACAAGGCTTTATCCGGAGATTCTGAAAAAAATTGTTTACCGCGTTTAGGCAGATTTTCCCAAAACCGGTCACATATGGAGGAGCCCTTGATGTTGGCATTTTGAATAATGTGAAGTTAACGAGCATTCGTTCTGTGTCGGCAAATTGTGGTCAACGAGACAATAACTCGCAGAGTAATTGTATAGCTGAATAATTGGGCACAGATTAGGGACAAATTCCTGAACCTGGTTGCCTAGCAGCGAAATATTTATGTGATCAGACACATTTACATTCGTCTGATGTTATTCTCACCTGAACAATACGTGCGAGATAATATGTTATATATCTCATGCTTAGTATCGTGAGGATCGTTTAGGGCAAATAAATAGGTCAATATTTTACGGGCTGGACAAAAGCCCCAACTTAGTCAGGTGATAGCTAATGATCATACTAAACAGAAAATGACCCTCCAAAAAAATAGCTTGTAGAAGCTAGATATGATAGAAAAGGCGAATTAAGCGAAAAAAAATTAATGTCTATACTGGCCAAGCCTTGCAAGTAGTACCTGCCATTGACAGACAGCTGCACAGTTATTTCCCTTCCTGCATAATTGACTAGCAGCGGCAGTAAAGGACCTTGCACATTTAGATTAGTTCTGACTGTTCTCTGTGTTTAATCCACACATTCTACTTTTATGGATACTCTTCTCGACATCCTAGTATTAGCTTTGAACAGCTAGACTAAATCTGACTGAACTTGGTGGCAGCGACTATCAGTCCTCTGTGCTGCCCTGTGAAGTGAGCTGGTGTGTTGGTGTGCCTTAATCTATCTTGCGTGCGATCCTTCCCGCTCATCTCACCACATTCGCTGGTAGCTGGTAACATTCTAAACCCATTGATTGGAACTTGTGTAAAATCGGTCAGGAAAATTTCATCAGCAGAACTTTCGCTGCCCTACCAGTGGCATCGATCGGCCTCCCCAGTTGATACTACAATGTTTCTTGGAACTGTTGACATTCAGAAGCTCGATGCTAGCCAGTGAATGTTGACTAAGGGTGACCAGGGACAAGCTTTAGCATTGGTGAGACAATGCATCCTGGCACAACAGTGTCCTCAGAGTTCAACAATTCCAAACTGGAAGATCGTGGTGAAGCAGAGGCTACAGCGCAGAAGAGATTCATCCGAGAAGGAAACTCTACCTCCGCATGTCGATTCAAGCGTAAGCCTTCTGAAGTACATAGGCTGTGCAGGATATTTCTTTGCTTTTGATCATTATAACTATGCCAGGTGGTTTTCTGTCCACATAAGTGACATGTCCTCACTTTCTGCTTCCTTTAGACAAGAATTCCAAAACAACTGGGTTGTTTCAAAGACTCAGCACGGATTTTCAAGCATTCCAATCGATCAAGCTCATGAATAGCATAATGCCGTGGTGAAAGGGAAAGGAGGGATTATTGGCTTGACTGTGAACCCAGCTGCATTGCAGCGCTGGCTAATATGTGGTCCTGAGCTTGCTCGATGTATCTCAGAGTTTGAGAGTGAAATTGAGCATGCTTCATACAGCTCAAGTCAGCTTCATCATGAAGAAGGACTAACTGCTCAAACAAACTTCAAGCAGCAGGTCAACTCTCTGGTGGATGTGATATCTACTTTTGGCAATCCATTCGAAGATGGTTGCCCTGAACTTGTTGTTCTAAACACACGTGCTTGTGCAAATGATTCTGTTGCTGAAACAGTGAAACGTGTCAAAGACCTTGGAAGAGAGCAGTACCTAAAGTATAAAAATGAAGTTCTTATAAACAGAACTGGTTCCATTCATGACACGATTAAGAGGAATTCCTTGGCCCTCTTCCGTTCTCCTGAGCCAAAACTGAAGTCAAAGACATCTCAGCAGCTTGCTGCATATAGAAGCAACACATCTCTCTTTGGTCGACTGTATATTGCCAATCAGCAGCGCAATGCAGATCCGGCGGAATTTTTTTCTCATGAAAACCAACCAACCCCCCCTTCTTTATCTGATTTTGGAACAATAAGGATAGGCAAGAAATCTGTTCTTCTTTCATGCTTTGATACCACCCACCAGCCTTCACAACTTAGCCAGTTTGATTGCAAGATACTGGATGGTGCTGCTGTGGTGCATTTCTTGAAGTCAGAAACAGCAGTTACCTTTGCTGATTATTCCAACAAGATATTCATACCGTACATCTTACAACAGTTTCAGGATACAAGTAGAATCGACCTTGTTTGGGATTGTTGTCTTACTAAAAGTATCAAAGGTGGTGCTAGAAACAAGCGGGGTAGTGGCATTCGTGTCAAGGTCTCAGCACAAGCCAAGATTCCAAAAAGATGGGAGAACTTCCTTAGGGATTCAAGAAACAAGGAGGAGATATTTTCTTTTCTTACCGAATGTCTGTCCAGTATTCAGGTTCCAGATGGTAAAGTCGTTTTTATTACATCAGGTAAGCATGAATTAAAATACATTATGCATGATAACATTATTATTGCAATTATTTTTAGGTACCAAGGTCAAATGTAATGGGAGTGATCACGTAATGGCTGATTCAGATCATGAAGAAGCGGACACCCGAATTGTACTTCACATGAATGATTCTTTACAAGGTGGAGCAAGCACAATACTTGTTCGTACAGTCGATACCGATGTAATGGTTATCTTGATTGGCCAATTCCATGCTGTAATCAGTCGGCATCCAAATGCAGCTTTGTGGTAGCATTTGGCACTGAGAAGCATTTTTGTTACTACAGTATTAATACTATCTGTGCTCACTTAGGAGAAGTAAAATCACGCTGTCTCCCTCCATTTCATGCATTCACTGGATGTGATACCACATCCACATTTTTTGGAAAGACCAAGAGATCAGCATGGAATACTTG
>WLWD01005294.1_pt1 | contig 14658 bp, 7 predicted proteins | sample 6712731 | NCBI WGS metagenome assembly WLWD01 (sample SAMN12718690, study PRJNA576275) | sponge metagenome | isolation source: marine sponge | host: Mycale hentscheli | place: New Zealand: South Island, Marlborough, Capsize Point | collected 2014-11-01
CATGACCACTAATGAATGAATGAACAATAATATTGTATATACATATATATATATATATATATAACTGACACGTCTATTAATATATTGTTCTCAAAGTCGTCAAATTGTTATCTTCTTAATTACCCATCACATCTTAAATATGTGGCAGGCCCCACATTACATAAATTACACTGTTCTTACATCATAAATCTTTCAGTCATTTCCAACTGACTATAAGTATAGCTGTGCCAAAGTTTGCTTGAGCTTTCCAATCAGATTGTTCAGTTCGTGGTGAACATCATACCCACCTTCTAGGAAATGACTAAGTGAGCAGTACAAGTGTCATAAAGACATGGTACAAGTCCATTACATTCCTAAATTCAGTCAGTACACTACACTATCCTTTTGTTTATAGACCCCTTGTTGTGCAAATTTCACTTCAACCTCCACATTACGATGTAAATCATACAGAATGGTACAAAGATATAAAACCTCGTTCAAATAATCTATACAATTTAAGTGTACAAAACTGAAAAATTAGTGTATTATTGATATCACAACATGAAAAATGCTCCAAATTAAAATAACACTAGATCTGTGTTTTTACACATATTATTTTGCTTGATTATAATATATAAAAATGCAACAATTGTTGATAAACAAAATAATGTGCACACTATTATAAACTTACTAATATGTTTTAATTATGTACAGCTGTCTTAGAGTGAATTATTCAAGATATCGTATAGAGTCTCAAAATTTGCTCGGTCACTAGGCGACTCCTTCCAGCACATCAACATTACATTATACATGTTTGCTGGACAGCTGGTAGGTTTAGCCAGAAGAGTTCTCGGATGTTTCAGAGTGGCATCGACCACAAATTCCTCATCTTGCATGTCTTCATATGGAATGTGCTTAGCTAGTGTGAAGATCTCCCACATGGTCACTCCAAATGCCCACACGTCTGATTTGGTAGAGAACTTGCCATAGAAGCATTCTTTGGCCATCCAGCGTATAGGCAGCGCTGCATTTACACCACTGAGGATGTAATAGTGGGATTGGTATAAGTTACGACTCATACCAAAGTCGGCTATTTTGACTTGCATGTCATTGCCAACAAGGCAGTTTCTGGTGGCCAGGTCACGGTGGATGAAGTTCTTTGAACTTAAATACTGCATACCACTGGCTATTTGAGAACACATGATGGTCAAAATGTTTGCTGAGATAGTAATATCACTTATTTCTTCATTATCAATGGAAATATTCTCAAAATTAACTAAATATCGAGCAAGATCTCCTTTCTCCATGTACTCCATCATGATGTATGTCACTGATCCTTTACAGGTTCCCAGAACTTTAATCACATTTTTGTGGTCTAGTCTAGACATGAATTTGAGTTCTTTCTGAAATCCTTCAAGGACTTGGGCTGATGGATTAGCTTTCAACTGCTTGACGGCTACTCTTATCGGTTTCGTTTTATCTTCGTCTTCTCCAATATTTAAATCTTTTTGACTCAGATCTACAGTGTCAGCAAGAACGACTTTGCCGAAATATCCAGTTCCGATAGTCCTAACTTTCTTGATGTTTTCAGGTTTGAGAACAGGTATTGTTCGAAGAGATGAAGTGCCTAGTGCAGATGTGTCATAGACTGGTGCATAGATGTCTTCATCTTGAAAGTCTTTAGTGCCCTCAGCTCCTATAAACATGGCTGGCTGCAATTCCTCTCGAACACAGTCATACACATTGTTAGTATTGTCGTTAATTTCATCTTCATCTGAGTCAGCTACATTAGGGTTATCATAAATGCCTAGATCTGGGTCACCTTGTGTGGTGTTAACTTTTGAGTCCTCTGTTATTCTGTCTGAGGCACTTTCCTTCATAGTACTTCTGTGTGTTATTGGCTTTTCTCCACCTCCTGCCTCTAATTTCTCTGTGATTTCAGAGTATACTTCATCGGTAGAAATATCTCCTTCAACTTCACTGTACTTGCCCTCATAGATAGGATTAACAGACATAGCTTTCCTGGCCTCGTCTATTGTGCTATAATAGGCTGGATCTTCTGCAGTAGTGGAGTCGTCATAATTGGGATTTATAGTCTCTTCTCCTTCTGCATTGCCATTCATGACAGAGTAGCCAGTCTCTGGTGGTTCACCATTATCAGACTTAAGGGCACGATATAGCTCAGGAGTTTTCTTCGGAACTTCTGGTGGCACATCTCTTCTAATTAGAGAGTAAAGTAGCCTTTTCTTACCAGGTGGTTGGGTTGGTGTTTCAGAAGAGGCTTGATCTTTACCTCTCAAATCAATCTTGTTGTACATATCTGGACCTTTTACCTGTGAGCTAGTTTCTTCAGCACCAATGGAGTCGTATGTGGTATTTAATTCAGTTTCTTTGATAGCAATGTCATTGTATCCAAAATCCTTTGAGTTGGCTCTGTTTGGTGAAGTCAGAGGAGTGGTATCTCGAGATAGAGGATGCACTATCTTGGAATACGAGTTGGGATTGCTGGATAGATTATGCTGAGAGGTAGTTGGTAGTGCGCTATTAGGAGAAGCAATTCGTGGTCCATGGACAATGGTCCTCTCATAATGGTTTTTGTCAGACATCTCGGTTTCTGGAGATGTGAATTTAATTGTCTGATGACTCATTGTGTTTTCTAATACTACATCTTGTAGCTGTTGTTCTTCAACTCTGTCACTTTTCTTTCTACGAGACATGCAGAAGACTACAATTACTCCTCCAGCAATGACCAGTATTAATAATATTACTATCACAGCCCCTAGTGCAGCCACTATAGGTATAATGGAGGACGATGATGGAGAAATCGTGCTGCCAGAAAATTTCTCGGCTGTTGTGGATTCAAATGATTTTGAGCTTATTGTTGTGGTCTGTGAACTAGTGTCATTATCTCCATTGATGGGCACTGTATTAAAATTCGATGAACTACTTGAAGTAGGCATATCAGTAGGAACAGATGTTGTAGGTATAATTGCTGTTTCTAGTATTGATGATGACATATCACTTGAAATTGGGTTTGTAAATAAGGGAGTGAAAGTAGACATAGCCATAGTTGTAGTAGACATAGTCGTAGTTGTAGTTGTTGCTGCAAATATGAAACAGTGAAGAAATTAGTAAAGAAAAAAGTAAAGAGTATTGTATCATGATTGCATGATCCAGCAACACTTGATTTAATTACACAGCAAAAGAACAAAACTACTAAACTGAGAATATTTTTATATGCTACTAGCTATGTACAATAATTTTATTAATATTTTATTATTATTATTATTATTATTATTATTATTAATTGCTACACAATTATGAAAAAAGAAGTTGCTAGAATTCTAGTAACTGAATGTTAGTTACATATTTTATTGAAATATTTTACCTATCAAAAAAAAAGTAAATGTGATATTAAAATAACAGATACTGTAAGTTCCTAAGAAAAGATTGACATGCCGATTTGCTAAATGTGTAAGCATTATCTTTGAACAACACTCATGAATCTCAGTGCAATTCTTTAGGGTTTGTAAGTAAAAATTGCTCATAAATATGACTAAAACCATAGAACAAGTCCTTGAGAATAGTTAGTTACTTTTATTTATTTTTTTTACTATTGCTGGCCCATTTTCTCTTAACAAAATCATGTGAATTGTTGATGAAATATTTTATTGGTCATTTTTTGGCTATATAAAACTTAAGAGTTTAAAACAACAAAAGTTCTCCAAACACTCATAAACTTACAGATTTCATCTCTAAATACCACTTCACCAATATATATTCCTCCCACAGTAGCATTGTTGGTAAATTCGATGAAGTATGTTGTAGTAGGACTAGTTGGTGATGTAGTAATGTAAATATTTTCCAGAGATACACAGTTTGGTAATAAAGTTAGTGTTATACTACCAATTGGAGTTGTGGGTGGTATGAATGCTGGAAATGCAATACTTCTGTGAATCGTGATTGTCAGACCAGATCTAGGTATAAACCATGAAGTACAGAGAAATATGCTTAGTTCTACTTCTTGAAGCATAAATGAACTAGAAAAACGAAATCCAATAGCATATAAGGTGGTAGCAGTCCGATCTACAGTATAGAGTTGAGAAGCCCAGGTACCTTTCTGACTGACATCAAATGTAGGAATAATTCCATCAATGAGAGTTCCAGTAGTATCACATAATTGTCCAGTACAATCACAGAAACTTTCACCAGCACCACCAGACATCCTACAGACAATGGGACATCCTGCATTAGCATCAGATCCATTCATGGATGATACTCCAGTGAATGTATATCCATTAGGACGAAATGTGGCTCCTATAATTTGCACAATCCCATTAGTATGGCAACACATAATAATAACACTTACCGTAGCGAGTACAACATAGCGCAATCACAAAGAACGTAACTACCGTTTTTTCAGCAGCAGCTTCCATGTCTACTAAGCTTAGGTATAAATTAGAACAGTTTTCCACCAGGCACGGGCAACTACGCCTGCTGAACTATAATAGGAGAAGGGTGTTACAGTAAGTAGGATAAATATTACATTTTTTGAAGCCACACCCTAAAAATAGATTGTAAAAAGTAAAATCAATGAAAATTGAATTGTAACCGGTAAAAAAAAAAAAAAAAAAAAAAAAAAAAAAAAAAAAAAAAAAAAAAAAAAAAAAAAAAAAAAAAAAAAAAAAAAAAAAAAAAAAAAAAAAAAAAAAAAAAAAAACCCTTTACCAATCGCTACGCGGGACTGGCTACGCGAGACTAGTTGCGCGATCCAGACTATACTTAACTGAATAGAGTTGAGAAGCCCAGGTACCTCTCTGACTGATATCAAATGTAGGAATAATTCCATCAATGAGAGTTCCATTAGTATCAATTAGTTGTCAGGTACAATCACAGAACCTCTCGCTACTTGCACCAGTCATCCTACAGACTGAGGGACATCCTGCATTAGGATCAGATCCATTGATGGAAGATACTCCAGTGAGTGTAAATGCTGATGGTCGAAATGTGGCACCTAATAAAGTAGTTGAATAATATTCAGAGTAGTAATGAGAAGAAACAAAAAGAACACTCACCAAAGCAAACAACACCTACTGTTGCTATTAACCACAGATTTACTTGTTTTGCTGCAAAACTGCCCATAGTTCATCAGATGAAAATTGTGCAGAAGCAGGTTAGGTCAAGATTACTGTATCACTAATTCTAAAGCTCTTATAATTTAGCCAAAACTGGAAAGATTATTTTTCTGCATGCAAAAAGATTCTAGAAGAAAAATATTTTTGTAGTAGTAGTGTTTTGAACTGAAAGTGTTTTGAACTGAAAGTGTTGTGAACTGAGTGTTTTGTATTTGACCTCATGACATTATTCCATATTGTTTTTATAATACTTTTTATAACAATGAATAGAAAGTTTTGGGAAGGATTCAAACACTACAGATGTTTAGTATTACTGATTCCAGTAACCAACCACTACCTTAAATCCCCCAAACATGAGGTCTACTCCAAAGGGGGAGCAAGTGAGATTTTAGCCTCTACTAATTTTAATTTAGTGATAAAATTTGTTTGCCATTATTACGTTTCTCATAAGCCTACATTTTACTTTCTGATGAAAGAACAAAAGTTGTATTTAAAATTATATCATATTAAAATTTAATGAAGAACAATATCTTTGTATTGTGTTTGATATAATATTCATTAAAAGTACCTTTTTCTTTTAGGTGAATACACTTTGAGAAACAGAGCAACACTTTTAGACAATAATGGATATATGGAATAAACTTATATGAGGCTATTGTAATGAAGGTAAAAAACTCATCTAATTACTTTTATGGAAATTGAACCAAAACAATATCTTACCTATGCTTTAATTGAGAACAACTTATGCTTATATACATTTCATGTTTTGTTTATAAAACTAATTTTTTTAGCCGTAAAACTTTGACTAAATATTATGATAAAGTTAATTTTATTATCACAGTAGTAATGTGTGTGTGATCTGGCATAGTTTTATTAATAAGTCATTACTAATATACACGTTGTATATTATTGTAATAGAAACATTATTTTAAATATGACTGCAAAAATATAAATAATTGACTGCTCAATTAAGGTTTTATTCATTTATCATATTTTATTTTTTATCATTTTAATGTAATGACTGATTTTAAAAACAAATATCTTTGCCTGCATATTCTGTTGTCTGTCTTCCAATTTCTTAGCACATCATTTAATCAGACTTAAATATATGTCTGTCTACATATCAATCTAGTTTCAGTAGTCGCAATGAAATATTCTGGCACATTAAAGGGCCTTAAAATGTCCAGTGTAACATTTTAATGCTTTTTCAATCTTCAGGAGGCTGCTGTCTTCAAGATCCCTGACAGAAACTGACTGACTGATTGACTGATCGACTGACATATTGAGTAATATAACCCTATTGGGAATGCATGATGAGAGTTAATTATCACTATCACAATTTGTTTCCAAGCTAGTTTAATTTTTTAATTTCATATTTATGGAACAAAAATCTATTTTTTTATTTTAATAACTTTTGTATTCAACAATAGTGACTTCATTTGAGAATTATTGCATTTTTTAATTAAGAAGCCTGTGAAAGAGAGAACACCGAAATAAATTATTCAAATATGTAGTCTGTATGCTAAGTTTATAAATATAAAAGGTTGTGTTGTCAATGCTATTGCAGTTCATTGTTAATGGCACTAATACAAATACACATAATTTTGAAATCATGAGGCCTTTGATAATTGTACATACATATTTCACAAACAATTTAGATTCAACATTGGCTACACTTGTATCATCATTTTCAAGGAATGGCATGGTACCATTGATTTGTTGATTGTATTATTGTTTAGTAGAATTAGTATGTGTAGCACTTTAATTGTCTTCTTATATGAAATGCTAATATACAATATTGTTATAGGACATGCTATGACAATTAGATTTTTATGTGCATTCAAATGTTTTATTATAAATATGATGTGATGTACAAAGCAACCATTTATATAATATAAATCTACTTGAGAATTGCCAAAAATATGATATTACTAGCAAGTACCCGCCACAGTGGCACTTGATTTATTGCAAAGTAAAAATGCAGTATAGCACAAGTTATCTTGCTCAGTTATTATTCTCTACTATTGGTTACAGTTGCATAAGTTTCCCTCTCCTGTTAACTATCTTGGCTTTTCTTATCCCTCGCTGTCCTACTCTCATGATTGTGGACTCAAGCTTTGCCAAACTTTTGCCTTCTTTTTCGTACTTTCTCCTTCCGGTGAAACTGACCTCCGCTTTTACTCATCGATTCCACGCGCTTTTAGTTACAATTAATCGCTCGCCCTTTTGCATTCTCTTCCTTTTTGTTTTTTTTAAACCTACGTTTCTTTACCTCGCCTATTCCACCAGCTTCAGTTACAATTAATCGTCTTTTACCTTCTCTTTTGTATTTTCGCCTTCCTTTTCAAACCTGTGCCGCCTTCTATTACACCAGCTGTTGAGAATCAACCACAACTACTGAATATGGCGACACTTTTCCCAGCATGTAAATACGACGCTTTACGAAACCTATTGAAGCTCATGAATTATTCGGAATAAACACACCTTCAGTCATCGTCGTTACTGACACGCGTGCGTATTACTATAGATATTCACAGCTAGAGTTTAATTCTATTGTTATTTTATAAGGCACCAATTACCCACCTTAGCAATTCAAGAACATCACTAGAAGAAAACATATTATTACAATTTAGTCATGAATTTATATTAGGAATGCATGAGCTTTAGAGCCTCATCAATGAAACACCTTTAGCAAATAAAAAAGTTGGGTAATCAATAAGCTTTCAAGAAGTACATGTATACAAGCCTAAAATATTTTTAATGGATAATTAAGTCATAATTTATCAATATTACATAAACCTCACATTATTTTTCAGTCATTAATTTTCGTATTTTATTCATTTATTTTATTTTATCGATTTATTTTATGTATTATTTATTCATTTAATTAATCAATTAATATTACGTTAAATTTATTAACTTATTAATTCCTTCATTTATTAACTTAATATTTTATATTAATTTATTTGTATTTCTCACCTGTGTATTTATTTACACAGCTTGCTTGCCCTCAATCTAGTTGCTACCCTTCACTCTATGTTCTCCTTAAGCTTCTCTCTTACATATCCTGCAGCTTTGCTTTCAGTATCTTAGTTTTTAATGGTCCAAGAGCGAGGATGATCTTACGGGATTAAAACATCCCAGTTTATTTGAATCACTATACTATGTATTTTCATTAGTAATCATTAATAATACCGAATAATAAAGACATAGTAAAACATGAGCCTAACACTTTATGATATAATGTGTGGTTGAATTTATAGATTACTACATTTTATACCTGTTTTTAATAACAAAATAATAGTCTCACTAGAGCTAGGTATGACGACCTTTAATATCATATAGCTAGATTAAAAGATAGTTATCCAATGGCTACTTTTCAAGCAGATGTTTGCAGAATTCATGTTTACTAATTTTGACTTCAGAGTAAAGGCATTAATGTTTAATAAACTTGCTAATTATGTTTTATAATTTTCAAGAGTGAACTAAAACAAACTATCTGTTGTGTTATGCACAACAGTTTTACTTTCAATATAATAATATTTATATTATTATAAACTTAAAATGTTGTTTACAGAATTCCTTAGTTGAGAAAAGGTACATATAATTATTGTATTTTAGTTGAATTAAGATAACCCATTTTAATAAACATGTTGACATAATCTATTTACTTTCAAGTATGTTAGTTTATGTTAACATTATTCTGAGAATTTTTGGTTGAAAGAGATTTGTAATATTTATACTCACAATACGTGAACCATTTACACACTAGATATGGAGGATATTTTAAGATGCTCAGATGCTAGAAAGCACATGATACACCACAAACTAGTCTATAATTAATAACACAGCAAGCACTACTCAACAGTGAACAGGACCACTAATGAATGAAGTAACAATAATACTATACATGTACAATATATTATATATATATAACTGACATGTATTGTTCTCAAAGTCGTCAAATTGTTGTCTTCTTAACTACCCATCACATCTTAAATATATATATGCACAAAACTAAAAAAAAATAAGTATATCACAACATGAAAAATGCTTCAAATTAAAATAACACTAGGTATGTTTTTTATAAATATTTTTACTATCTATATTGCTTGATTATAATATATAAAAATGCAATAAGAAAGATATATGTGCACACTGTACTAAATTTACTAATACGTTATGTTTATGTACAGCTGTCTTAGAGTGAATTATTCAAGATATCATATAGAGTCTCAAAAGTGGCTCGGTCACTAGACGACTCCTTCCAGCACATCGACATTACATCATACATGTTTGCTGGACAGCTGGTAGGTTTAGCCAGAAGAGTTCTCGGATGTTTCTGAGTGGCATCAACCACGAGTTCCTCATCTTGCATGTCTTCATATGGAATGTCCTTAGCTAGTGTGAATATCTCCCACATGGTCACTCCAAATGCCCACACGTCTGATTTGGTACAGAACTTGCCATGGAAGCATTCTTTGGCCATCCACCGTATAGGCAGAGCTGTATGTCCACCATTCAGGATGTAATAGTGGGATTGGTATAAGTTACGACTCATACCAAAGTCAGCTATTTTGACTTGCATATTGTTGCCAACAAGGCAGTTTCTAGTGGCCAGGTCACGATGAACGAAGTTCTTTGAGCTTAAATACTTCATACCATTTGCTATTTGAGAACAAATAATGATCAATGTTCTCACTGAGATAGTAATATCACTAGTTTTTTCATTGTCATTGATAAAATTCTCAAAAGTGACTAAATATCGAGCAAGGTCTCCTTTCTCCATGTACTCCATCATGATGTATGTCACTGACCCTTTACATGATCCTAGAACTTTAATCACATTTTCATGGTCTAATCTTGACATAAACTTAACTTCTTTTTCAAAATTTTCAATGGCTTTTGCTAATGGATTAGTTTTGAGTTGCTTGACAGCTACTCTAATTGGCTTTGTTTGATCTTCGTCTTCACCTAAATTCAAATTTTTAAGACTTAAATTGACAGTATCGGCAAGAAATACTTTGCCAAAATATCCAGTTCCAATGGTTTTTATTTTCTTGATGTTTTCAGGCTTGAAAACAGGTATTGTTTGAAGATCTGAAGTGCGAAAGTTAGGCAAGTCATACAGTGGAGTGCTAATATTGTCAATACAGCTCATCATGCTTTCTTCCTCTGATGTGTCATGGAGTTCGTCATTTATGCATTGTACATCATCATCTGAGTCAGATGCATCTAGTACAAAATACATACTATCATCAGGGTTGCTATATATGTGGTCAGTTGAGTTGTCTTTACTTTTGTCTGGCAGAGTTTGCAACACGGAATCTTTCTGCAAAATTGGGGAGGCCAAACCTGTGGTTGTTTGTTTATTTTCAGTTATTTTGGAGTAAACTTGATCACTGATATTACTTTCTTTGATTTCATTATATGTAGCTTCTTCTGTTTGTAGATTCACAGATATTCTATCGTAAACTGGACAGTTTCGAACATCGCAATTTGCCACTGGCACATTTTCTTTGTTAACAGAGTGCTGCTGCCTCAGTTCATTGTATTGCTGATATGGCACCTCATAAGGTGTCTTGTCTTTGTTATTAAGATTAATCTTGTTATACTGATCCTGGCTTTTTTCCTGCACAGTTGCAATGTAGTCATTTGTGATATTCATTTCTGTGTCCTCGTTGATGACATTATTAAGATCAAAATTAGTCGTGTCTGATTTTGATCTAGGAATAGAATGATGCAAACTAGCTTTTTTGTTTTTCTTTTTACGAACTGTACTTATTGCTATCAACAGTCCTATTATAGTGAGCATCAGTAAAAGTGTTACTATCACGACTATTAGGCCTCCTATTAATGCTACTATGTGAGAAGATTTCGTGTTGCGCTTTACCATTGTAATGAAATCAGAAGACATTGTGTTTAGTTCTAGATTTTGGGTGATAGACACCAACTGGTTCATATTTAAAAACGAGGATTTGTCTATTGACGTAGTTGTTGGTAGTAGGACTGGAGAGATAGATATTGATGATACACTCAATTCAGATGATGTTATATTGTATATTTTTGTTGACACTAATGTTTCAATGAGCGAAGAGATATTTGCTATTAGATACAAACAGAAATTTCATATTTGTGCATAATAATTATACAGGATCAATGTATATTGCTATATTGTATAAATGCAGCTAAATTATATGGTCATTAGGAACTCTATAACTAAAAATTATTATCAAGACAATGCATCATGTATACACTGTGAATTCAAAATTAGGCATTCTTTGCCTCAAGAATTATTTACAGAGAGCAAACTCTTTGGGCAGGTAACTCTTGAAAAACCATTGTAATATAAGCCATATTCAACTAGTCTGTATACAAAATGATAACAAACATATAACACAATTGTACAATCTCAAGTTAGTACTTATATTACAATGTTACTAACTAAAGAAACACAGCCATAATAATTGCATCTTTAATCATTATTAACTCACACAAACTAGTAACTTCATCTCTGAACATCACTTCCCCAAAATAAATTTCTCCCAAATTATTCATGCTTCTGAATTCGATGAAGTATGTTGTATCAGTTGTATTACTTGAAGTAGTAACAATAGTGACATTTATTGAGGAGTTACAGTTATCCATTCCTAAAAATGATGTTGTTGTAATAGGAATCTCATTTTTCACAGTGAATGCGGGAAATGTATGGCTACTGTAAATTTTAATAGTAAAGTCTGTGTTCAGTATATTCCATTGAGGGCACAGGAAAATATTTAATTCTACTTCTTGTACCATGAATGCATGGGAAAACTTGAATCCAATTGCATGCTCAGTACTAGCTGTATTTACAGTGTAGAGCATAGAAGCCCAAGAATTTCTCTGGTGTACATTAATGGTGGGAATAACACCATCAACAAGAAATCCGGTATCATTGTATATTTGTCCAGTACAATCACAAACCTTCTCATTGCTTGTACCATTCATTCTGCAGATCATAGGACATCCTGCATTAGCATCAGATCCATTCACTGAATATACTTTGGTATATGTAAAAGCCTCTGGACGTATAGTTGCACCTATCGTTTAAGTAAAATCACAGCATTTAAATTATAACTTGCTATTATCTAGACAGAGATACTTACCAATACCTAAACAGCAGGCTGCTATTATGATAGCTGAAACAATCTTTAGATTAGTTCCATTCATGACTTACTAAACAGGGTTAGTTAAAAGTGTATTTCCGAACAGTTATCGGCGCGACCAAGACTAGTAATGTTGCGATTTGGGTAACTAAATAATACAACTGTTAGCCACACCTACAAATTTATACTTCGTCCAGGATTAACTTAAACCCTTCCGTTCAACAATCACGTAAAATCAAGCCGCAGCTAGCGTGAGCGAGAGGGTTAGTAGTTCGTCAGTGAGTCAGCCAGTCAATCAAGTCATTAAGTCAATCGATACACAGCTAAGAGCGAATCTCGTAGCGTCAGCATCTCAAAGTTAAAAAAAGGGCGTCAAAACGCTGCAATGAATTTTCCCATTAGACTTATTTTTTTAGAAAAAGCTGATTGTTTATTCCTTTACAACATTTTAATTTTTGCTTTTTACCACCTAATAGGTGTCATACTTAGTATAATTATCATCACAGTTGTCTGTATTTTTGTATTCTATACAGAAAAAGAAAAAATGCCATTTACTGGAATGTAGTGATTATAAATCATTTGCTAAAATGTCAGATGACATTGTTAACTATTAATGGTTTTATTTTAATTAGCATATTTCTTTAAAAATTTATCTCCAAACAACTTATCTCTTACTAACCAACACCACACTAATAGCTAGTACATTTGTTGTACAAAACTTTCAATGGCAGAGGTTGTTGTTGAAATTACTTCTATTTCTGCTGTATGTAGTTACTCCTGTTCTGTATTTATCAAGGCATCTGTAAGGTTTGTCAGCATATAGGAAATCCACCGGAACTTCTTTGGTCATTTCATTTTCTTGTAAAACATCTTATTCCTCACACCACTAACTTCACATATGACATGATTTTGGTTGAGCACATGGAATGAATGTTAAGTATGCTCTAATCATTGGCAAACAAAAGTTGTCTCTACAATTTCATAACTAAGTAAGGTTGATCATAAATATTATTTATATAATCCTTATTTGTTGATAATTCTAAAAATTCATTATACTTCAATATAACTATCTTCTTTCATTAAATGAAACTATGTTGTAAGCTATATTTTCAGTAACTTTATCAAATGAAACTGAGGTGTAGGACTCATTCACAGATATTGGGAAGTCCACTGCTGTAGTACTGGACATTTTATCTGACTTCTTGACAGTAGTAACTGCTTTAGTACAATGTTTGTCATTTCCATCAATTCCTATTCCATGTTGTAATCGATCTTCTATATCCCTTTGCCATATATTGCATACTTGCTTTTTGTATAGTGCTATTGAAATCAATGTACATCCAATAGTCATGATGACTAGTACACTTACAATTATTACTGATATCACTGAAACTAATAAAGAACCACGAGATCCACTTATTGCTGGTATAACAGTAGTTGGAGGAGTTGAATGGTATGAATGAGACATTGACAGGTTATTTGTTGTGGATGTATTGGAAGTTATATCATATGCTGTACGTGGGGAATTGACTAAAGATAGAGAAATAATCACTTCTGACATATTACATGTAAAAAATGCAGAGGTATAATTTGGTACCTTATTATGAATAGTGTAGTACATTATAATGGTCCTGTGTAGCTATTAAGTCTATTGATTTAATTAGTACTTTTCAGTTAAAAACTTGCTATTAACCGGGGTTTTTCTTTCATTTTATTTGCTATTAACTTTCACCTTCAATACACATGCCTGAGAGGGTTACAATACTCTGTCAGTCATTTAGTCAGTCAGTTATTCTGTCACACAACTAAAAGTGTCTGGAAGATTGCAGCCTTCTGGATATTGAAACAAGCATAAAAATGTTGCACTGGACAATTTAAGTCCCTTTAATATACCAGAAATTTTTGTTTCAAATATTTTCAGAAAAAGGTAGGCTTTTCTTGGCCTTACAATCGTCAGCGATTGTCATACTTAGGTAAGCATACAATTTTCCTGCCTGCTTACCGGCTGCATCCCAGTTGAAACTATCTGATAAGTAAGTGTCCCTTGCATTATTATTTATGAAGACAACATTTAAGTCTATCGTTTCATTGCAAGTGTTACATATAAACTTGCACGAATCACATATCTACTTGCATGCGCTACATATAGAAATATTTTCTACACTAAATAAATTATTCTTTAAGTCTTGTAATAGCTAGCTGGTTACTTTATATTAATACTGAATGTGTTCTCTATTGATATGTATTGTATATAGCTGATATCAGTGTCACTGTTTCATAGAAACTTGTTCACAACAAATTTGTCTTTTTTATATAAAATATTTTCATTTTATGCTAATTATTTAATTTCTATGTTTACGTTACTCAATACTAAAATCCTCCATTGAAAAACTATTTTT
>WLWD01004773.1_pt1 | contig 14643 bp, 8 predicted proteins | sample 6712731 | NCBI WGS metagenome assembly WLWD01 (sample SAMN12718690, study PRJNA576275) | sponge metagenome | isolation source: marine sponge | host: Mycale hentscheli | place: New Zealand: South Island, Marlborough, Capsize Point | collected 2014-11-01
GCTACCAGTGCTCTAGCCTCTGAGCTATGACAACCCATGGCTTACAAACACATCGTCCTTGGCTTTAGCTACCAGTGCTCTAGCCTCTGAGCTACGACAACCCATGGCTTACAAACACATCGTCCATGGCTTTAGCTACCAGTGCTCTAGCCTCTGAGCTATGACAACCCATGGCTTACAAACACATCGTCCATGGCTTTAGCTACCAGTGCTCTAGACTCTGAGCTATGACAACCAGGCTTACAAAACACATCGTCCATGGCTTTAGCTAAAGTGCTCTAGCCTCTGAGATACAACAACCCATGGCTTACAAACAATCGTCCTTGGCTTTAGCTACCAGTGCTCTAGCCTCTGAGCTATGACAACCCATGGCTTACAAACACATCGTCCTTGGCTTTAGCTACCAGTGCTCTAGCCTCTGAGCTACGACAACCCATGGCTTACAAACACATCGTCCATGGCTTTAGCTACCAGTGCTCTAACCTCTGAGCTATGACAACCCATGGCTTACAAACACATCGTCCATGGCTTTAGCTACCAGTGCTCTAGCCTCTCCTTTATACATTGAGTAGCCCTGCAATCCCACAAACCCCCACTAATTATGTGCTGTCTGAACAGCTTCTAGTGTCGACTGGACAGACTATAATCTCCTCCTCCTCCTGAGAGGAGATGTAATTAGTGAATGGAAAATGCTTTTTCTTCCACCAGTTATATGTTTGCATGTTCAGGCGGTGAAGTTGGAGCCTAAAACTTTATCACTTACTGAGTTCTTTAATCAATTATACTACATCACTTACTCAGTTGTATGTTTGCAGCACTTCAGACAAATGTTTACATGCTATTCTCATTCTTTATCTCACAGACTTAGCTACTAACAAACGAGACTTGGTTAAGTCTTAGCAAAATATACCCTGAGAGACCCAGGATATCTCAGTACATTGTGCACTAATGAGAGACTATGGTATCTTAGTAAATTATACTCTGAGAGACTAGGATATCTTGAGACTAGGATATTTTAGTAAATTATATCCTGAGAGACTATGAAATCTTAGTAAATTATACTCTGAGAGACTAGTAAATTATACCCTGAGAGACTATGGGTATTTTAGTAAATTATACCCCGAGAGACTAAGATATCTTAGTAAATTAATGCATTGACCATCAGCCAGCCAGTGTTGTGACCTCTGGCTGTATCTACAGGAACTATACTGCCACATTCATAGCCTCATGAATGTCGTGTATTTCAGAACCATCGGTAACTCATACCCAATTTACCCTCAACTAGTTATCTAGTTGTCAGTACACAAGATTTACTAAGATGTCCTAATCACTATTCTCATTATAACAAAGTCAGTATAGAAGTATGATTTTAGACTCACTTTAATCAAGACAGGGTAACACAGTCTCACTTTAATCAAGACAACTACTCTCAGGGGTAACACAGTCTCACTTTAATCAAGACAACTACTCTCAGGGGTAACGCAGTCTCACTTTAATCAAGACATCTACTCTCAGGGGTAACACAGTCTCACTTTAATCAAGACAACTACTCTCAGGGGTAACACAGTCTCACTTTAATCAAGACAACTACTCTCAGGGGTAACACAGTCTCACTTTAATCAAGACATCTACTCTCAGGGGTAATACAGTCTCACTTTAATCAAGACAACTACTCTCAGGGGGTAACACAGTCTCATTTTAATCAAGACATCTACTCTCAGGGGTAACACAGTCTCACTTTAATCAAGACAACTACTCTCAGGGGTAATACAGTCTCACTTTAATCAAGACAACTACTCTCAGGGGTAACACAGTCTCACTTTAATCAAGACAACTACTCTCAGGGGTAATACAGTCTCACTTTAATCAAGACATCTACTCTCAGGGGTAACACAGTCTCACTTTAATCAAGACATCTACTCTCAGGGGTAACACAGTCTCACTTTAATCAAGACAACTACTCTCAGGGGTAACACAGTTGGGATTCTGTGACGTTTATTTTTTATATTTTTATATTACGTGTGACCCGTTTTTCACTCATGTGACTAATTGCATAAATTTGTAAAGCCCATGGCTGTGAGCATTCGCTATATTATGGTTTAATATGAGAGTGACCTTTTCAAGTAAAAAAAATAAAATAAATAAAATAAAATAAAAGAAATATTAATTTCCTGCCAAAAAAATAGAAACTTTCACAGTCTTAGTCTGACTCCAAATCACCCAAGGAGAGTAACTTCAAGCACTCACAAAAACACCACGCAAGGACCACACACTGCTTAAATCCATTTCATTACTAGGTTCGGGTTTTGAAGTTCATATCTTCAGTAGCTTAAAAAGTGTTTTGTTTCATCACTAACACAACTTATTATCAAGTCTGTTTTAACACATCACATCTGTAATGACATTCCTGAATTTCTGTTTTGAAATATACTTTTGCTCATATTTGTATATGGGGTAATAGCAAGATATTTTTACATCTAACTTGCTCTCTACTGAGTAGGTAGCAATTGGCTAGTCTACAATTTTGATTACTCTTGACCAAATCTAAAATGCAGTTCAGATATTGGTTAGTGTAAAGCTTCTCTTATACAAAAAAACCTATTCTAACTGCCAATGTCAAGTGATGTTTATATTTGAAAAAGTCACTTCAAAATAATGCACCACCCTAATGAGGAAGGTTCCAGCCAGCTTAATAGCAGAATACATCATGATGTAGCAATGAAAATATACTATTCCACCAGTTCCACTTAAACTTACCTTCACTAAGACACGCTTGTTATCAACTGGATCTAAGCGTCCTTTTAATTCTGGCCAGCAACAGATATAAAGGTCAAATCTTCCCTTCTCATACTGTTTGTTCTCATTGGGACACCGCCCCCCTTCACAACGATAGCTCTCAGCTACTTCTTCCGCCATGAAATGGAGGCCACACAGCACTCGCTATAAAGGTCACTACGCTAGAAATGTGTATTCATGCTTGCTCTTAGAGCTAGTCTGGCGCAGCCAGACCCTTTACCTAACCGCTACGCGGAGACTAGAAAGGGTCTGGAGCAATCATGCACCTTCGCAAGAAAAACTTGAATAACTTTAGAACGGAAGCAGCTACACATCCGGGGGTTGCACACCATTGGAAAGCTCGCGCCGAAAGCGGTTAAAATATTGCCTCAGTATTATTCCAAAACCGGAGAGAAAGTGCTATTCCAAAACTCAATACAAAAGTCTATGGGAATAGAAAAAACCACAGGTTTCCCGCTCAAAACGGCTTAGGTTGCATGCAGTGTGGAAACAGGATAGACAGAGTGCCCTGTTGTCACAGAGGGTACAGGACCACCTGATGGGATGTTGGTAAGATTATTTGTCTACATGTTCAATGTCAACTGCGTATAGCAAATATATTTCACAGTGATTGTAGCTATCATTTAGCTAGCAACTTGTAATATACAGCCACACTTAAGCCGGTTGCTGTTAAATTGTGTGCTTGTCAAAGCCGTGTTTATGCCAATTCCTTTTCTTCACTACTATAGATGCCGTTTATTGTAAAGATTAGGACCAACTCTCCACCTTCAACTGGGATCACAACTATATTTTATATAGCTATGTGTACTACTTAAATTTTATCATTTCATCAATTTTCATATACATATAAGTAAATGAAACAATTGATAATTTTATTTAACAAGAAAGTCTAGTAACTTTAGCTACAAGTTAACAGTGCTGTAATGCTGAATCCTGTGAATATCAGAATATTTCTTGGGACACAGTAGGTAGAATCGACTGATTTTAATCCTGTCTCTTCAGAAGAAAGCCTCACTAGTTTGCGTTTTCCATCTGCTGTACATTATCTGGCATAAGAAACATAAATATCATTGAAAACAGACGAGATGAGCTGTACAGCGCCCGAAAAACTCTATAAACTTCACTAAAATAATTACTAACTATAAACATGCTAAAAGGCTAAAGCTAGCTGCTACAGCAAAATTGCTGTAGCTCGCTTTTATTTTAATGGTGAAGAAGAACAGCTATTGTAATTTTAAACTTTTGCATAGATGATGTCATTAAAAATTATGTCATTGTGGGTGTGTTATTTGGGTGTGGCCAGGGTGTGAATTTGTCCCTGAAATAGATTCTGGAAAGTTGGCACCTATGCTTTAGAAGAACAGCCAAGGTGTACTGATTGTCCCCAGAATTCGGGTTCAGGAATGATTGAATGTATCGAAGATGCCTAGCCAGGAAGCCTAGGATATGGGAAGTACCGGGGATGAAACTGGAATCTTTACTGGCCCATGCGCGTAGACGGGTCGTCACCCCCCCCCCCCCCCCCCCCCCCCAGCTACACCTCTCTCCCTCCGACCGATTCCTTTCCACCCACGCACTCTCCCTCCGACCGATTCCTTTCCACCCACGCACTCTCCCTCCGACCGATTCCTTTCCACCCACGCAGTGAGCTCCATTTTGTTTTCTAGGAAGTACGTAAGCCTTACGGAGCGTGGGTTGAGCAGTTATAGAGCTGCGACTGAGCTTCCGACGTCGGTGGACAGGTTTGTTGCTCAGACTTCCCATTTCAATACTCTATTCAGAGCTGGGGTGACTGGTGTTTCAGTGAAGCGTAGGCATGTCAGCATGTGTTGGAAGAAGCTGCTGATGATACTGGTTTAACTGTGCCACAAGTAGTAGTAAGTTATGAAGATATGGCTTAGTATAAAATGGCTATTTATTTATTTGGTTTAGAATTGTGTGAAGGAGAAATAGTAGAAGATAAAGCAAACACACTGAATCAGTGAAGACTTTTCAAGATACCTTTGACGTCCATTTTCAACAGGAATAGAGGAATAGGCAACATCAAATGGTTAGATAAATTGATATTTAATAGTACAATGTAAGGTTTTCTATTCTGTCATTCTCAGCTGAAATAATGATAATAATAGCAAATGTTCTAATAGCCCATATTATATTAATTGAAGCTTAACCCTTTCGTTCCCAATCCCGCTTAAAAGCGGGTGAAGACCGGTTGGCTTCTATGAATTTTTAAAAATAGTTACTTTATAGCTAGAACCTTCAGATTGCATACACAGGTGCCCAATGCATTGGAGAAGCATCTAAAATAGCTTTCAGCCCGGACTGCTTCGACAGTACCTCACAGCAGTTGCGTTTATTTCTTCCTCGGCAAACAATAACAACATCGGTTCTCCGTCGAATTTTAAAAAAAGTTACCTTCTTCACAGCAGCTTCATTTATGGATCCAGTCATCTTCAGGGCTTTGTAGAAGCAGCAAAAAATTGCTTGAGCTCAGTAGCCTTCCATAACACATTGAAACAACCGCTTCTTTGCCGACCAAGACTTTGCGGTTTGACTTACTGTCTTCTCCATTTTTTATAAAATCGCCAGTTCAACTGGGGGACCTCCCTATTACATACAGTCTTAGGTAATGCTTATTACATCATAGGAAAAAAGTGAGCGTGTCGTGTGATCCAGGTAACTATGCAAAAAAAAATTTTTTTCAAAGTCATTTTTTGGAAGATGGCGTCTACAAGTTACAATGCTGTGCAAGTTTTAGACGCTGACTCTAGCGACTCAGGATCAAGCGGAGAGAAGGGAGACGACATCTAGGACTATAGGAGGCCCTGTATCAGGATTGGTAGACCAGACCCCGTCAACTCTGATACTGAAAATGGGAGTCAAGAAGATGATCGAGGTAAGCTTGTCTTTCTCTTGTCTTTCTCTTGAAAAATAGCAAGCTTCTGTTGTGGAAAGGACTCATTTATAGCTATATTGAGATGGAGTAAGCTGTTTAGCTATAATATATATATATATATTTCATTGAGTTTTGAGATTTGAAAGTGGCTTGTGGTTTTTTGAACAATTTCAAATTTTCAAAAAAATTTCAAATTTTTTTTACCACATATACTACTAGGACCAGATGTGAATGCAGTCACCGACCTGATTACGCAGATGAGGCGACAGGAACAGAGTCTTCCAGTGATGAAGGAGAGGATACCAGACCTGAGTCTTCCAATGATGAAACACGAATAGGCAGCAGGTTCCAGTGATGAAGAAGAGGAAGTGGCTCCTCCTGCTCCGAGTTCTGGACGTCCTCGCGGTCGGAGAAGGCGGGAACCGAAGAAGAAAAGTCGGGTGGATGAGGTAGGGGGAGAGTGGAAGAAAGAGGACAACACACCCATTGATATTCCATAATCTTTTGTGTGAAGGACCACAGACTTTGATATTTGTGGCTGCTCCCCCTCCCCCCCCCCCCTGAACATCCCAAAAGTTGTAATATGTATTGTTATTGTTGTTGTCGTTGTCTGTGTTTTTGTGGTGTTGTAGTGGAGCTTCACACTCGATGTATATGTGTGTGCGTGGAGTTGAAATGTTATTCTGGCGCTTCCAGATCTAACCGGGGAGGGAACGAACTCGGGGGGGGGGGGGGGTCTTTTCCAATCGGGGCTACTATGCCCATGTAAGTTGAATTTCATGTATGTGTGTGTGTGTACACCAGTCAATTTATATTATACATTTATTTTTATGATCTGTATTCACCTGTATCTTCTTTTTTCTAGTGTGTGTGTGTATGTGTGTGCGTGCATTTGTGGAATGAGAGAGAGCAACCGTGGACAAACAGTATGTGGCGCTTCCGTATACAACCTGGGAGGGAACTCTGGATCTTTTTGGATTGGGGCATGTAAGTTGAATTTCATGTGTGTGTGTGTACACCAGTCAATCCTAACCTGGGAGGGATCGTTCAGTCTGTGACACCATCCATGCCGGTTGAATTCCACGTGTATGCTTGTACTGCTCTTCATTTTCAAATTACACTTTCTCAATACAACGATTGTTTCTCTCATGGACAGTGTGGAGTATACATACCAGGGGTTCATACAGTGGGAGGCTAGCCCTGGGTTCCCCCCTAGAATTTTGGGAGTTGAGTAGAAATGAACATTTTGGAAGCATTTATTTTTAGTCTGATATTGTATCCCATTATGTTCCTATCATAACTGAGCCATTTAGTGCATAGGACCGAACACTGATCATCAGTGTGAAGTATAGACTCTTATGCAAAGATGTGCATCAAAGTAGTGTAGGTTCCAAAAAATGGGTGTGGCGAAGTACACTCGGAGCCCAACCCCCCCCCCCCCAAACAAAAATCCTGTATGAAACCGCATACAATACATCATGAAGTTGCATACCTTTTCTTCATCATCCCAACAATGTTTACAATAGTAAAACTGCCTGTTTAGAGAATGGAAAACGGAGAACAGCACTTTTCTCGTTCACTCTAATACATTTTACGCCATTTTTTTGACGTCAAGATTTTGCGGTAGTTCGTCATTAAACGTAACTAGTTAACGAGCTAAGGTCGAACGGTTATTTCCCCGAGCAGTAAGACGGGACTTTCTCTAACTGCAGTCAGCTGTATGGATTCTCATCGTTCTACTAGCAGCGAAGTCGAAATCAGTCAGAATTGTTGGTATATTACTAACTTGGAGCCAAGCCTATCCAAGCGGTCATCTTTTTCAAGAGCTGAAGAAAAGCTGAAGAAGTGTAATACTCCCAAGGCCCAGCATTCGGTATTCTGACAACATCAGGGCGATGCAGTTGGAGTCCTACTGGTTGTGCAGCTCCAGACGGAAGCTAAAACGCTGGCCGTGATAGGCAGTAACGCCGTAAAACTTGATACCTAGGGCCTGAGATACAACCGTAGTTAAATCATACCCGTGTAACAATTAGCGGTAAACTGGCGCCCTTGCACAAATACGCATGCGCTGTTTTGTGACGTTGCGTTTACGTGTACTAAAGGCCCACAACCCGCTCTAAATGTCATCATTTGATGACCCTTACCGTGTGTAAAAATATTTTGGTGAAAAACAGCCACAACTCACTTAATTTTTAAGGTGTAGCTACCAAAGTTATACATAATAATTTTAAGGCAATTTTACATCATGTGTCAAATTTATAGATATAACTCAATAAATTCAAAAATCCTGGCTTAAACACTTTTTTCCAAAATTTAAAATATTTCGAGATTCAAATTTCGTGTGCCCACAAAATCTGGCTCATATGAAACTTCAGGTATTAAAGTATCAGTATACCAAGTTATAGAGATAAGGAAAAATAATTTCTCTTTTTTCAGCTTAAACACTTCCAAATTCACTGTCTTGAAGCTCCCAGTTCCATCACCTATAACCACAACAATAACCACAAACCCACAAAATTGTTTTGTCTGTATTTTAATATGACATTAATGTATAATAATACAAATTTTTAGCTTTCTATTACACATACTTGAGAAATTATAGCAGAATTAACCTTAACCAAAAAGCTAAAAAATCCACTCTTTAAGCTGGAAGCACTGTATATGAAATTGTTTTGTAGTGGAGCTAGACGTCCAATGGCATATGTTCCTTGTGGACACTCATAGATGTCTCCTACATGATCACAATCAGCACCAAAAACAACAAACAACATATTTTATTGTAGAACATTGGTATACAATACATCAAACAATATTATTTCTATAGTTTTATTGATGGGAAAAGTGGAATTTTTTGGGAAAATTTTTTTTTTAAAGTATTAGTAGAAGGCTTAAATATTATTCCATTTTCTCATCAAAAAATGAGGGGAATCCCAAACTCTTGGTCTATTTAGTGATATATGGTTGCTATGGGGTTTTCCCAGCCAGCATCGAGTTAAAAAAATAAAACAGTAATGCACTATTCCGCGGTGGAAGGATTAGATTTTTCCGTGCGCGTCCAAACAATTCGGGAACGAGAGGATTAACCCAGTTAAGTTTTAATTAACATAATATTGGCTGTTAGAACGTGAAAATTAGCTCTTGTTTATTTATTTATTTATTTTTTACTCATTAATATGAAACGTGACCCCTATTTTCGCCCACACCACTGATTACATAAGTTGGTAAATCGTCTTGATAAAATATGTCGAACAGTGAGTGGCGGGGTCCAAGCTAATTGGATCAGACCTAAATGCATGAACTTTTTGTTTTATTGGCAAGCGAGTGAAGCTAGCGAGACACTTACACGGGTAACACAATTGAAAATCTTCTCGTACTTAACTTGGCGTTTGACCCCGTCCCAAACTTCACTAAACAGATTCCTCGGGTTTAGCGATCATTACCCATATCATCTTAGAAATTGAATGTTTACTGCTTTGAATTATTTTGCGGGTACAGTTATAACTAAAAAACTATGGAAGTTTTATTTCTATTCGAGTTACTTGCGGTGGTAAGTTAATAGCTATTTGACATTTATAAGCCCTACGCAACAGTAATGACTTGAAAAATCATTGTCCACTAGACTAACCACGAAGGTAAGCCTTGCACAGGTTTAAATAACGTGACTTGTTTTTTTGTTGATTTTTTTTTCAATTCAAACAGTTGTGGGGTGTGGTTACTATGGCTTTAAAATCCCTTTACATATATCAAAATCTCCATTTTTTTTTAATAGCATGAGTGTAAATCAATCGTTTAACTGATTATCGCCGAATTACGCGTTTCCGCATAAAGCACGAGGGTGCTTCACAGCGCGGGTTACGCATTTTTGCATAACCGCCATAGTACCCGCTTCAATTAGCTACCAGCAGCAATCGCAAGTGTTTCAAGAGCTCCCACAACGCCGTAGCGATTCTCCTGTGAGGTAAGTGTAAAGGAGGCAAGGTTTTAATGACCCTTACCATAGAAATTTTTTTATTATTTGTAGATTGAAATTGTAGCACTGTTCGTGTATAAAGAAAATCAAAGTTACAAAAAAAAAAATATGCATAGCTATAACTAAAAGACAAAAATATATATCAAATTATTAATATGATATAAAGTTGTCAATAAAATTTAAAGACTGCCAAGAAGTCTTCATAGAGGGCAGTGATGAAGAATTTGATGAATAGAGATAGAATAAGGCAGAAGACTTCTCAGGTGTAGAGGTCCGTGGCCAAGAAGTCTTCATGGAGGGCAGCAATGAAGAATTTGATGACCTGGAGGAAATAAAGGTTGAAAAAGGCAAGCTATTTTAGCTTCGTTTGTTCATACACAGAGGGTTATATAGATTTTGAACAACACTAACCACAAAAAGGTCAAGTTATTATTGCATGGATATAGACTTTCTTCCTCCCAGTTCTCCCCTACTTGAAGGTGCCCATAAAATGCAGGGGAGTAGGAAGCCAAATTGGATTGGTGAGGCTACTAAACCACGCCCACTTTGCCACACCCACTCATTACTTAAAATATTGAATATGATTAATAGAGTGGCAAGCACTAAGCTCATGATTACGAATCCTAACAGCGGCATCTTTCCAGTTCGAATATCCTTTGCATACCTAATAAAAAATGGAATCCACTAATGTTACTCCAGCGATCAAGTATAAGCCCATTTTAATTATGTTACAATGCAAATGATTTAATTAGTAAGATATATCATAGCTACATAGATAGTAGACACAAAAGCAAACATAAGACATTTTAATTTGCAAACAAAAAATAAACTGAATCTACAATAATCAAAACTTACAAATGCTTGCTCTGCTTTTGTTGCAGTCTTAGCTTTATTTTCTTTAAACATTCTCAAGCATGTGTGGCAAAAAAACACATCATTAGACTCCTGGAAATGCAAAAACGGCCATTTTGCAAACCAACAATGCTGGAAGGATCTTTGGACTACGTTGGTTTTTCCAAAAGATCGCTTTGGAAAGCTAAAGGACGGTCAAGGCTGATGTGGAGTCTCTGGAATATCTTCGAAAGCCTCGATGCTGGCCATTTACTCCCCGCCAAACTGCTTGAAGCCATACCGATAACTACCACAAGATCTAGTAAGGGAAGCCCCGGTAAGAAACACGCCCCCTAATTTGTTAAATATTGGTGCGGCCATGGCCACACTGGCCGCAGTAGTTCCGACGCCCCTGAAATGGGTTCTTAGGAGAAAGTTTCTCAGGTATGAAGAGAAGGATGTGCAATCTATGTCAAGAACAGTAACAACAGACACATCATGGTACGGTACAGTGGTGATTATGGGGTGTGGCTTTGTCACCATGGGAGTTCAATCGGACTGCTTCATAGTATTGTCAGAAAAAAATCCTAGAATTACAAACACAGTAGTCTATATAATTGCTTGTTATGTTATATATTATATTATCCTAGTATATGGCTCCCACAAAAAAAATAAACAGCCAAAATCAATAGTTGCTGAATTATTTCAAAGCAAGCGGCTGGTGAACATTTAAAACAACAATATATAGCTATGAAACATGAGGTCTTAGCCTAAACTTTTACAATACTGATGCTAACAATGGTATACTTACCTTGAAGCTTGTAGTTTCCAATGAGTGCGCACTTCATACGCTTCAAACGCCTAGAAACTAAACAAAACTTAGCCCGCGGGTAGAGGAGGTTTAGCTTCAATCTGTTAATATATCGCCGTCGGTTACTTCGAAGCGTATTGCCTCTAGACAAGAAAAAGCTCAGGCGTTTAAGCCTCGAGGTGACGGTCACGATTTCTTGTAAACAATTTCGGAGTACGCGCACATAATTGCGAATTTAATTTCCGGCGTTAATCGTTTAACAATAGTATAACTTTAGGCTCGCTTGCCATTTGTGCTCAGGCACATCACTAGTTTATAAAAGCATGTAGACTCAGCAGCACTATATTTTTTTCGTCGTCTTTGAATGTGTAAACACATTTCATTTTCAACAACCATATTGAAGTTATGCCAAAGCCTGTAGCTCATGCTAGTTTGCGTGTAGACATATATATGTCATGTTGTACTTTGACCCTCGCTTTTTTGTGTTAGCATGTTGTCAACCTAGATAGCAGGTTATGAGGAAAAATGGTCCAACATTACAAATTATAGCAGTGAGGGTCCCTCTGTAATACTGACTAATAGAAGTGTACCATGTACTAGGAAGTACAGAGTAAACTGACAAGTGTTGTAGTGATCATGTCAGTATACAGTAGGAGAAAAATTTTTTTCGCATTCTGTTCCGTAGTACGGCCTTAAAATGGTAGTTCTTTACTGTAGTATTTATCATTGTGTTCCGTACCGTTTGGACTAAACGGCTGACACCGTTTACTAAAACGGTAAAAAACGGTAAAGCTTTTTCGTCGATTCACAGATATTTTCTAGCTAGAAACTCTTCAATAGTTATATCAGCAAGTTAAGGCCTTGTATTGACCATTTCTGAATCAGTACTATAAACTTCAGTGGTCAATAAACAGACACAGTATACATTTTGATAAAATTGTAGGTATCGGTCATATTTTACCGCATTATCGTACAGGCCGCCAATTATTGACCAGAACCACACACACACTCATCATACACATCACACACACACACACCACACGCGCACATCATACACACATCACACACATGCTATTCTTCCTTCCTATGACAAAGTTCCATCAAAATAAACCGTGGAGTAATAACATTCATTTGAGTGGTGCAACTCTTCGCAAAAGTAAATAATTTATAATATGAAAAATCATCGTAATCGTGCGGGCTAATATGCTCTTGACCTTAATCATCAAAAAAACTTCCTGGCAGTGTGTTGTCCCCACAATTCACAAGCACAGTGTAGCCACTCCTTCCTAGCAAAAGACAAACAAAAAATAGCAAGTATTATATAACTCATTGGGTGTTTTTGTGAATGTCTGTACACTGTGCCAGTTAATAAATTTAATTTTCCATGGTGTCCAGAAACTATGCCGGTCGATAATAGAACTGGTATGGTCTACAAGAGTTACAGAACTTACCCTATGTAACACTTTTTTTTTTGTTGTTGTTGCTGTTACTGTTTATTTGTTGTGTGTGTAGTGCACATTATCATCACTTCAAGTTTATATTATTACATGTGTGCTATTCTTCATAAAAATGTTTTCACTTTGACAAAAGATCAGCTTACTTCTGATTAATAAATTGTGTTTATTTACTTTTTGTTCATGTTCTTTTCTTTTTTTCTTTTCTTTTCTTTTTTTTTTTGTCTTTCACTTTCTGTATTGCATCAAATGACATTTAATAGTATTGAAATTACTCAATTCTCCTATTGTTTTTGCAAATTTTTGTGCTTTCATCTTTTCCTCATCTCGTGGTGATTAGACCCGTATGATTTGTCAGAACTGAAGTTGTGTGTGGCAGAGTGATTGTGATAGTTGAGTTGTCTCATGTTATTCGCCAGATATACTTCATGCAAGTGTGGTATTGTTTACAGCCAATTCTTGTAATTTTTTTATTGTCCTCAGAAACCGATTGGCTCATTATGGGCAGAAGGTGAGTAGTAAGTGGTGCTTTGATGAGGACTGCAGCTATGACAGAAACCAGAGTAGCTCGGGATGGTGACAGACAGCACATCAAGCATGGCCCTGGATAATGGATTCATCAAACTCTTCAAAACTTTCTTAGACTTTTTTATTGTTATTAATTTTTTTACCACAGAGCTAGCTAAGAAATTAATCAGTATTACTGTCAAAGAATTCTATATTATCATGTTATTAAGAAAACATTTGGAATACACTATAGTATACATAGTATCTATACACTGCATGCTGTGGTAAGACATCATCAAGAATTCATAGATTATATTCCAGCAACATATCTAGTACAGTACACATAGTATAGTGCACACCTGGTGTAAGGTAATGCACAGTACTCCAGTAATACAGTCTTACGAAAGATACACACTGGTGACGAAAGTAAGATAGAGTCACTGGAATATACCATGTGTATAACAAAAGTGCATGACGTTTATATGCACTGGTGTATTATATCCATTGCATGGTGTTGCTCATTACAGAGTTCACTGTTAAAAATGTTCCACTGTAAATGCATTTATGGAATATTTTGGTGTGTACTAATATACCTGGTATAGTTGACCTGGTACAGTTATAATAATATACATTATAAGTTTGTATAAGTGGCCAAAAACAGTATTTGTAACATCATCAGTGAACTATGTACGAGCAATCGTGCCATACACCTTTTGAGGACTACCATGCAGCAGTTAGCAGCACCAAGTGAGCATGTGAAACTTCTGATAGTGAACTCTCTAAAGTAAATTACTTCTGTTTAGTGAACTTCCCTTTGCCCTCTACCCCTTTCCAATAGAAAATGTATGGCCCTATCTCCCCTCCTTAAAACAAACACCAATTTTCTGTATTAATAATTATTATAATTAATGCAATACATGATATTTGGAGGCAAATTATAAACAATCTCCGAAGGCTAATAAACTGATTTGTGAACTGTGAACCTGGTCCCAAATTGTTCTCAAATTTTTGCGCATGTCAGAACTCTTGGGATTTCATCTAATCCCAACATCAGTTTGGGCAATCACCTCCTACAATACTCATAAACTGTGCCATGCTGAGACCATGCATCACAGATCTTTGCCCCCCCCCCCCCCCCCCTCCCCCACTAATTATTGGCCTTTATGGATATAATGTTTGTGTCATTTCTACAACATCATTCAACGAGCCAAATACAAGATGACAACAATATTTACAACATGGCCATTGTTTGTTTACAATTATGTCAGTGTTAGTCCTGCATGAAGAACCCCAAATCAGATATCCAGAATTTCCACTCATCGGTACACACATCCTGCAGTGATCCCATGCGTAACTGGTTGCCACTGTCCTGGAGTGA
>WLWD01004065.1_pt1 | contig 14642 bp, 3 predicted proteins | sample 6712731 | NCBI WGS metagenome assembly WLWD01 (sample SAMN12718690, study PRJNA576275) | sponge metagenome | isolation source: marine sponge | host: Mycale hentscheli | place: New Zealand: South Island, Marlborough, Capsize Point | collected 2014-11-01
TCTATGTGATTTGTAAGTTAATATACTATTTGTCATAGTTATAAACCCTACGTAACAGTATTTGCTTGAAAATTCATTGTCCACTACTAACCACAAAGGTAAGTCTTGTGTTGGTATGTCCAGTTGTGTGAAAATATTGTGTGTTACAACTACTACTTAGCTAATGAATATCACAAAGAAATCATTTAAATAACATGTATTGTTTTTTTTCCCCCTCAATTCAAACAGTTGTGTCGAATGGTTACTATAGCACTGAAGTTCCTTTACCATATATATATATACGTAATTGAAAAACTCGACCTTATTTTTAGTAGCTTGAGTATAGATGTTAAAATCAATCTTATGAAAATAGTGAAGTTTTAGGCTCGCTTGCCATTTGTGCTCAAGGACACCACTAGTTACAATATGAACTGGAATGTTGTAAGGTTGAGACACCCAACTCACTCTCTGATTGTAATAAACTTGGTAATCATTTTTAGGATGTCTATGCCTGTGAAACCTCTCACTCACTTCTATTTAGTTTACCCAAGTTGGGTAAATTATTAACTTGCCCCCTTGAATAACTCGTTACTTCTGGCTATACCTGAAATGCAATGCTCGTGATCTTCAAGGAATTATGGTAGCATGTTGTTCCTCCTTCCCTTCTTAAGATTGGACACTATGCCAATAGAAAGGATGAAAGTCACTGCCATATAACTTGAGAACCAGGCTATTGCCAGACTACGAACCTGAGACTGAGGGTTTTGTGGTTAATACAAGGGGGTGGAGGAATGGACCACTACAGCATTAAAACCTCAATCCTCCTTTTAGATCATTTTTAGAAAAATGTCATATGTTCTATCTAGATAATTTCTTTGGTGTAAGGGAGATGAAAGTTTTTATGTTACGAGGAAAATTACAACGTGAACATCATCTTATGAAACACAAAACTCCTTCCCTTCCTCCATCCTCTTTTCATAACCTAAAAATTAATAAATAAATAAAATGAAATAAATTAGTATATATGTAAATAAAAATAATAAATATAAAAATAAATATAATAAGTAAATTAATAACAATAGATAAAATAAATTAATTAATAAAAGAAAGAATTAAAAAAAAAATTAAATAAATAAATGATAAAAGAATTAAATAATAAATAAATAATTAAAAATTGACACATAATCAATAAATAAATGAATAATAAATGAAGACAAATAAATTATAATATAATTTTTTTTAATTTATAAAATAATTCAGTTGTTCTCGACTCGGATGCTGGCAGTCTACACTGTATGCTAATCACCCATTAGGATATAATATACAATAAGTGTAACTTCCAGTTATCTTGCTCTGTATACAGAGAGTTCGACCTCAGTTGACCCCTGAATGTCAGCAAAGTTTTAAATTAACATTAAATTAGCTGATAGAATGAGAAAATTTGCTATTTATGTAACATTATAAAATAATTAACAATAATAATAAATAATAAATTAATGAAGCACCAAAGGTGCGCACCCTCAGCACTATTAAGCACTACCTAGCTATTGCAATATAATCTCCTTCCAAAAGAACAAGCAATCTATCAAAATAGTTCGACCAATGAAAATGGTACATGGAAACGCTGTCTTCATAAGAGAAGAAGCTAAACTAGCTAGAAACACTCACCGATATGCATTTTCACACGAAATTTCACTTCTTTCAGCTCCGTTAATTCCCTGAGCATAAATCAAACGAGATATTATTTGCTCACGTGATTATGACATGACGCTAGGGGGCGTTGCCCATAAAAGCTGGTACTTACCACGGAGCTGAATGCTTCGCGTTTTCTCAAAAATCAGCCCGGAATTTAAAAAAGTAAGACAATAAAAGGTCTTAAATCTTCGTCCTGAGTAAGTTCATACCTAAATCAACTGTTAATTGTCAGTAATCTCCAAAATCAGAGCGTGACAGACAGACAGACAGACAGACAGACAGACAGACAGGACGACTACTATAATCCTCTCGCGCATGCGCGCTGAGGGTTAATAATAATAATAACAACATGTATCTGCCAACCGACTTGTGATTCTGCTGTATCAAATGAATAATGTGTATTAATTAAAAAATAAAACAAAGAAATGGTAATTAAGATATTATGAATACTAGAAATAAAAAAACAAACAAAAAAAACGTAAATCATAAATAAACAAATGAGTTAATGAGAAGTAAATAATAAATTAATAATGAATAAAAATAAAAATAAAAGAATACATGATAAAAAATTATTGAATAAATACAAAATAAAATACAAATATGTAATAATTCAATATTGAAAATTTAAAATAACTATAAATAAATAAATAATGAATACAGTAAAGAATATATCAAATAATATATGAACAAATAATGAACAATGTAATTTATAAATAGATAATTAACAATAAATAAATAATGATGTGCTTGAGCCCAAATGGTGAGTGAGCCTAATGTTACACTATTGTTGATTTTAACTTCTAACTATCAAGACACTAAAAAAAGATCGAGTTTATCCATTACGTATACATGGTTAAGGGGTTTCAATACCATAGTAAACACTCCCTGCAACTGTTTGAATTGAAAAATAAATCAAGTCAATTTTTTCTTTGATAGTAGCTCTAACACGCAATACTTTCACACACCTGGACCTACCCACACATGACTTACCTTTGTGGTTAGTCTAGTGGACAATGCATTTTCAAGTAAATACTGTTGTGTAGGGCCTATAACTACGACAAATAGTGCAATAACTTACCATTGCCACTAACTCAAATAGAAATGAACTCCGGTAAGTTTTTGAGGTTTAACTGCACTAGTCTCACGTAGCCAGACCCTTTACCTACTCTGGGAATAGGTCTGGTGTCATTAGTACATAGTACCAGTTCAATATCCTCCAGATCTTAGGGGGAAGTTGCAGTTCCGGTCGTGTTTGTCAATAATTTAGGGTTACCGCAGCCACTCAATCAGCTCTTTTTCGCAGTCCTAAGACTTCCGCGTACTAGAGGAATGGGGCAGTGGAACTTGCTTCAAATAAGGTGCCAAACACTAGGATTCATGAAAGGGCTGCAGGACGAGTATTGTTAGGGCTTGTTTTGATATTGATTTTGTGGCAGTAATAATGCCACTGTTATAAGCTAGGAGAATAAGCTAGTATGTTGTACCTTATAGCTACCAATAGTACCATGAGGCAGTTATGGCACACCTTGTATCCACATTCTCTCACAGTGCAAGATATATTTTGTACAAGCATTTAGCTTGGCATTGAAGTTTCTCGTGTATGGTATTTTTAGGTTTACATAAGGGTTTAGCCACGGAGCATCCAGTGAAGGACGAATTACATTCCTTTTGAACTTGACTATAGTAGTGATAGCTTCATCTGAATGACCAATGTTTGTGATAAAATGCATAGCAATAGTTGAAAAAGCTGTGTAAAGACAGCTAATATGTTTTTTGGTAGTTGTTTCTGTTGTTATTCTTTAGCTAAGCAGCAGCTGTAATACTCTACACTTTCACACACACACTTGTTGACTAGATATACTAACACTTAGTTTCATGACTTGACTATTGGACAATGGAATTTCCAATAAGAACAATACTGTTGCATAGGGTTATGACTATGACAAACAGCGCATCAGCCAAGATAACTTACCACCACAGCTAATTCTAATAGAAAATAAACTCTAACTTTGTAAGACATCACTGCATCTGCAAAAAAATCAGATATGTCAGACACAACCTAATTCAAATGGTAAACAATTGATGATACAGGTAAAGATCAATAATGTAAATGTGAAAGTAGAGAATACTTAAAAATTATCAATTTCATGAACTAAACGTAACTAGGATGAACTGATCAATGTAAACAAAAAGATCGACGACTGACATCTACATCTAACACAAAACACGCTATACTTCCTGCTCTAACACAGGTACCAAACACACATACAAACACATACAGTCCATTAACACTTTAGCTACAGCTGTGCACCACACTACACACAATGATAATGTCTCTTCAAATCTTGCTCTTTCTTGAGTCCGACTCATGTGGGCTATCTCTGCCCACAATACGTACGTCAACACATAATACAAACAAATATCCCCAATTCTCAATTTGACACCCACCACTGTATAGTGTCTCACATGTATCATCAGTCTGTACCTCGTGCATGTGTATAGTGTCTCACATGTATAGTGTCTCACATGTATCATCAGTCTGTACCTCGTGCGTGTGTATAGTGTCTCACATGTATAGTGTCTCACATGTATAATGTCTCACATGTATTATCAGTCTGTACCTCGTGCGTGTGTATAGGGTCTCACATGTATAGTGTCTCACATGTATCATCAGTCTGTGCCTCGTGCGTGTGTATAGTGTCTCACATGTATAGTGTCTCACATGTATCATCAGTCTGTACCTCGTACTTGTGTATAGTGTCTCACATGTATAGTGTCTCACATGTATCATCAGTCTGTACCTCGTGCGTGTGTATAGTGTCTCACATGTATCATCAGTCTGTACCTCGTGCGTGTGTATAGTGTCTCACATGTATCATCAGTCTGTACCTCGTGCGTGTGTATAGTGTCTCACATGTATCATCAGTCTGTACCTCGTGCGTGTTGTGTGTGTGTCCCCTTCACTCTCAGTTTCTTTTATAATTAAAACTTTATTCCAGAGGTCCTGTTACCCTGGGGTGCATCACAATTGCCTACCGAGTAGACTCTAGTGGTGGTGACTGTCGACAGAGTGTGTGAGGATAACCTCCATACAATTTCCATATGCATTCATCACTTTGTACTACTGTAATTGGTGGCAGTAAGACCGCGCCCCACAGCATAATTACGCTGTAAAGAGGGAAGACATTTCAGTTCATTGTAGCATCTAGAGTCTCAACTTTAAAGTCTATTTTATCAAATTCTCAGATAACTTGAAATGAGCCTGGCATAGTGGCTGAATTTGCCACAAAATAGTATATCCAATGGGGGATACAAGAACCTTGACCATTCAGGATAACAATATGCTTGTATGTGTGTGTGTGTGTGTGTTAAGTACCTTATCCTCTACATCAAACAATTCTGCATGTCGCCCATTATTTCAGGTACACTTGTGTAGCTTCAGCATTGTTTTTAATGATTGTTTTGAAATGAGTCATAGTCGCAGTGATCAAATTATTAGTTTTGATAAATGTCATGAATAATGCAATTGTTGGTTTATTGACAAGATGGACTTACCACTAATAAGTGCTAAGTCAACAGAAAGGACAGTCAAACCAGAGGAGTACGAAGCCAAATGGAATTAATAGACATACCTCTTTTTGTTAAATTATTGGTGCGGCCATGACCACACAACCATACCCATTCTGACGCCCCAGCAGACATAGTCATGAAGGAGGTAATGAGAGGAAGCCTACATGTCTCTCTCTCGATGGGCTGACCACAAAGGCAGAGAGTAGTTGTATACAGGTAGTGTGCATGCAGGTAGGAGTGAGTCAAGATTATATACTCAGCCAGGTGGACAGGCCACACGTGTATCTGCCTGGTGGTAATAACATAGTGAGTCAAGAGTATATACTCAGCCAGGTGGACAGGCCACACGTGTATCTGCCTGGTGGTAATAACATAGTGAGTAAGAGTATATACTCAGCCAGGTGGACAGGCCTCACGTGTATCTGCCTGGTGGTAATAACATAGTGAGTAAGAGTATATACTCAGCCAGGTGGACAGGCTACACGTGTATCTGCCTGGTGGTAATAACATAGTGAGTAAGAGTATATACTCAGCCAGGTGGACAGGCCACACGTGTATCTGCCTGGTGGTAATAACATAGTGAGTAAGAGTATATACTCAGCCTGGTGGACAGGCCACACGTGTATCTGCCTGGTGGTAATAACATAGTGAGTAAGAGTATATACTCAGCCAGGTGGACAGGCCACACGTGTATCTGCCTGGTGGTAATAACATAGTGAGTCAAGAGTATATACTCAGCCTGGTGGACAGGCCACACGTGTATCTGCCTGGTGGTAATAACATAGTGAGTCAAGAGTATATACTCAGCCTGGTGGACAGGCCACACGTGTATCTGCCTGGTGGTAATAACATAGTGAGTAAGAGTATATACTCAGCCAGGTGGACAGGCCACACGTGTATCTGCCTGGTGGTAATAACATAGTGAGTCAAGAGTATATACTCAGCCTGGTGGACAGGCCACACGTGTATCTGCCTGGTGGTAATAACATAGTGAGTAAGAGTATATACTCAGCCAGGTGGACAGGCCACACGTGTATCTGCCTGGTGGTAATAACATAGTGAGCAAGAGTATATACTCAGCCAGGTGGACAGGCCTCACGTGTATCTGCCTGGTGGTAATAACATAGTGAGCAAGAGTATATACTCAGCCAGGTGGACAGGCCACACGTGTATCTGCCTGGTGGTAATAACATAGTGAGCAAGAGTATATACTCAGCCAGGTGGACAGGCCACACGTGTATCTGCCTGGTGGTAATAACATAGTGAGTCAAGAGTATATACTCAGCCTGGTGGACAGGCCACATGTGTATCTGCCTGGTGGTAATAACATAGTGAGCAAGAGTATATACTCAGCCAGGTGGACAGGCCACACGTGTATCTGCCTGGTGGTAATAACATAGTGAGTAAGAGTATATACTCAGCCAGGTGGACAGGCCACACGTGTATCTGCCTGGTGGTAATAACATAGTGAGTCAAGAGTATATACTCAGCCTGGTGGACAGGCCACACGTGTATCTGCCTGGTGGTAATAACATAGTGAGTCAAGAGTATATACTCAGCCAGGTGGACAGGCCACACGTGTATCTGCCTGGTGGTAAATAACATAGTGAGTATGAGTATATACGCATCCAGGTGGACAGGCCACGGTATCTGCCTGTTTGTAATAAATAGTGAGTTCAAGAGTATATACTCCAGCCTGGTGGACGTCCACACGTGTATCTGCCTGGTGGTAGAGCATAGTGAGTAAGAGTATATCTCAGCCAAGTGGGACAGGCACACGTGTCTGCCTGGTTGGTAATAACTATGAGTGCAGATTAATAATACTCTCCAGGTGACAGGCCTCACGTGTAGCTCCTGGTGGTATAACATAGTGTCAAGAGTTAATATACCATCCTGTTGACAGGCCACACGTGTCTGCCTGGTGGAATAACATAGTGAGGCCGAGTTATACTCAGCCAGGTGGACATGGCGGTGGGGCCCCCCCCCACGTGTATCGCCTGGTTGTATAACATAGTCAGCAGAGTATAACTCAGCCATGTGGACAGGCCCACGTGTATCTGCCTGGTGGTATAACATAGTGGCAAAGAGAATATACTCAGCAGGTGACCTGGCCACAGCCTGTATCTGCCGGTGGTAATACATAGTGAGTCAAGAGTAGATATCTCAGCCCTGTTGTACAGGCCAACCTGTGGGTATCTGCAGGTTGGGAATACATATTGAGTAAGAAGTATATACTTTCAGCCAGGTGGAAGGCCACACGTTTAATCTGCCTGGTGGTATACTTTTGGAGTAAGAGTATATACTCAGCCAGGTGGACAGGCCACACGTGTATCTGCCTGGTGGTAATAACATAGTGAGTCAAGAGTATATACTCAGCCTGGTGGACAGGCCTCACGTGTATCTGCCTGGTGGTAATAACATAGTGAGTCAAGAGTATATACTCAGCCAGGTGGACAGGCCACACGTGTATCTGCCTGGTGGTAATAACATAGTGAGTCAAGAGTATATACTCAGCCTGGTGGACAGGCCACACGTGTATCTGCCTGGTGGTAATAACATAGTGAGTAAGAGTATATACTCAGCCAGGTGGACAGGCCTCACGTGTATCTGCCTGGTGGTAATAACATAGTGAGTCAAGAGTATATACTCAGCCTGGTGGACAGGCCACACGTGTATCTGCCTGGTGGTAATAACATAGTGAGTAAGAGTATATACTCAGCCAGGTGGACAGGCCTCACGTGTATCTGCCTGGTGGTAATAACATAGTGAGTCAAGAGTATATACTCAGCCTGGTGGACAGGCCACATGTGTATCTGCCTGGTGGTAATAACACAGTGAGCAAGAAGCATAAGGGCCATGATCATTCATATATATATGTAAATAATAAATTTAACGTTAGAAACTTAGCTAATTAAACATACTTTGCTGAAAGCTAATAAACATGTCCATTATATGAGAAGATGAATCATTGCCTTCTAACTATAGAACCCAGGAATAAATACTGTAATCTGTCATTTTGGCAATAACACATGTTAATTTGCGCCACAGCAGACTAGGCTGGATTTCCACTAACTGAATGTGTGTGTGTGACAAGTAATGACTAGAGGCCACTGTGAACCCATGTACATGTAAATGGGCCATTTCTTTAAAATCTGCAGTACCAGCACACTCTGGATGCTACAATCTAGAACCTTCAGGGACCCAAAAAACAGTAGTTCACTCTGAAGCAGCACCTAACTATTATTTGAACACTAACAAACTGTCTATCAAGACTATCTCTATAATGTTTCTATCACTGCCATGTTTTAGGGTTTTCCACACCAATTGAAACAATAGGTGAAAGGACACTTACCTATGAAACCCAAAGCAAAACATATCCTGCTGTGTTTTAATGCAAGCAGTAGCTTTGACTTTATTGCTTTGTTTTTCACAATACACAGATAAAGCTGAACAATGAAGAGATGTTGGAGAGGTATGACCACTGTGCTGCTTCATTCTCTATTAATTCTGAATGTATGGAAGTAATGATATTTGGTGGAAGAAAAAAACTTTCTTTCCCCCCCTCAGAACTGTTATCTGATACTGCAGTCCTTCAATTAAGTAAGTCATTAATATTACTATATGTTATATTCAATGTTTTATATAAATGTCATTTGCTATATACAATGTTGTTTTTCCGACTATAGCTACCATTACCTATAGCTGCCAATACCTATAGCTGCCATTACCTATAGCTGTCATTACCTATAGCTGCCATTACCTATAGCTGCCATTACCTATAGCAGCCATTACCTATAGCTGCCATTACCTATAGCTGCCATTACCTATAGCTGCCATTACCTATAGCTGCCATTACCTATAGCTACCATTACCTATAGCTGCCAATACCTATAGCTGCCATTACCTATAGCTGTCATTACCTATAGCTGCCATAGCTGCCATTACCTATAGCAGCCATTACCTATAGCTGCCATTACCTATAGCTGCCATTACCTATAGCTGCCATTACCTATAGCTACCATTACCTATAGCTACCATTACCTATAGCTGCCATTACCTATAGCTACCATTACCTATAGCAGCCATTACCTATAGCTGCCAATACCTATAGCTGCCATTACCTATAGCTACCATTACCTATAGCAGCCATTACCTATAGCTGCCAATACCTATAGCTGCCATTACCTATAGCTGCCAATACCTATAGCTGCCAATACCTATAGCTACCATTACCTATAGCTACCATTACCTATAGCTGCCAATACCTATAGCTGCCATTACCTATAGCTACCATTACCTATAGCAGCCATTACCTATAGCTACCATTACCTATAGCTACCATTACCTATAGCTACCATTACCTATAGCTGCCATTACCTATGCTGCCAATACCTATAGCTGCCATTACCTATAGCTACCATTACCTATAGCTACCATTACCTATAGCTGCCATTACCTATAGCTGCCATTACCTATAGCTACCATTACCTATAGCTACCATTACCTATAGCTGCCATTACCTATAGCTGCCAATACCTATAGCTGCCAATACCTATAGCTACCATTACCTATAGCTACCATTACCTATAGCTACCATTACCTATAGCTGCCATTACCTATAGCTACCATTACCTATAGCTACCATTACCTATAGCTACCATTACCTATAGCTGCCAATACCTATAGCTGCCATTACCTATAGCTGCCAATACCTATAGCTGCCAATACCTATAGCTACCATTACCTATAGCTGCCAATACCTATAGTTGCCAATACCTATAGCTACCATTACCTATAGCTACCATTACCTATAGCAGCCATTACCTATAGCTGCCATTACCTATAGCTGCCAATACCTATAGCTACCATTACCTATAGCTACCATTACCTATAGCTGCCATTACCTATAGCAGCCATTACCTATAGCTGCCAATACCTATAGCTACCATTACCTATAGCTACCATTACCTATAGCAGCCATTACCTATAGCTGCCAATACCTATAGCTGCCATTACGTATAGCTACCATTACCTATAGCAGCCATTACCTATAGCTGCCAATACCTATAGCTGCCATTACCTATAGCTACCATTACCTATAGCTGCCATTACCTATAGCTACCATTACCTATAGCTGCTATTACCTATAGCTGCCATTACCTATAGCTACCATTACCTATAGCTACCATTACCTATAGCTGCCATTACCTATAGCTACCATTGCCTATAGCAGCCATTACCTATAGCTGCCAATACCTATAGCTGCCATTACCTATAGCTACCATTGCCTATAGCAGCCATTACCTATAGCTGCCAATACCTATAGCTGCCATTACCTATAGCTACCATTACCTATAGCTGCCAATACCTATAGCTGCCATTACCTATAGCTGCCAATACCTATAGCTGCCAATACCTATAGCTACCATTACCTATAGCTGCCATTACCTATAGCTGCCATTACCTATAGCTACCATTACCTATAGCTGCCATTACCTATAGCAACCATTACCTATAGCTGCCACCTATAGCTGCCAATACCTATAGCTGCCATTACCTATAGCTGCCATTACCTATAACTACCATTACCTATAGCTGCCATTACGTATAGCTACCATTACCTATAGTTGCCATTACCTATAGCTACCATTACCTATAGCTGCCATTACCTATAGCTGCCATTACCTATAGCTACCATTACCTATAGCTACCATTACCTATAGCTGCCATTACCTATAGTTGCCATTACCTATAGCTGCCATTACCTATAGCTGCCATTACCTATAGCTGCCATTACCTATAGCAACCATTACCTATAGCTGCCACCTATAGCTGCCAATAGTTATAGCTACCATTACCTATAGCTGCCATTACCTATAGCTGCCATTACCTATAGCTGCCAAGCTGCCATTACGTATAGCTACCATTACCTATAGTTGCCATTACCTATAGCTGCCATTACCTATAGTTGCCATTACCTATAGCTACCATTACCTATAGCTGCCATTACCTATAGCTGCCATTACCTATAGCTACCATTACCTATAGCTGCCAATACCTATAGCTGCCATTACCTATAGCTACCATTACCTATAGCAGCCATTACCTATAGCTGCCAATACCTATAGCTGCCATTACCTATAGCTGCCAATACCTATAGCTGCCAATACCTATAGCTACCATTACCTATAGCTGCCAATACCTATAGCTGCCATTACCTATAGCTGCCAATACTTATAGCTACGCACCAGTTACCTATAAGCTTTGCCAGTACCTATAGCTCCATTACCTATAGCTGCCATTTACCTATAGCTCTGCCAGCCTATAGCTACCATTCCCTATAGCTACATTACCTATAGCTACCATTACCATAGCTGCCCATTACCTATAGCTACTAACCATTACCTATACCCAGTACCTATTAGCTGCAATACTATATCTGCCATTAATTCTATAGCTACCATTACCTTAGCAGCCATTTCCTATAGCTGCCAATCCTCATAGCTGCCATTACCATAGCTGCCAATACCTATATCTCCATACCTATAGCTAAACACCATTACCTATAGCTACCTTACCTATAAGCTGCCATAACCTATAGCTGCCATTACCTATGCTAAGCTAACCATTACCTAATAGCTGCCATTACCTATAGCTACCATTACCTATAGCTGCCAATACCTATAGCTGCCATTACCTATAGCTGCCAATACCTATAGCTGCCAATACCTATAGCTACCATTACCTATAGCTGCCATTACCTATAGCTGCCATTACCTATAGCTACCATTACCTATAGCTGCCATTACCTATAGCAACCATTACCTATAGCTGCCACCTATAGCTGCCAATACCTATAGCTGCCATTACCTATAGCTGCCATTACCTATAACTACCATTACCTATAGCTGCCATTACGTATAGCTACCATTACCTATAGTTGCCATTACCTATAGCTACCATTACCTATAGCTGCCATTACCTATAGCTGCCATTACCTATAGCTACCATTACCTATAGCTACCATTACCTATAGCTGCCATTACCTATAGTTGCCATTACCTATAGCTGCCATTACCTATAGCTGCCATTACCTATAGCTGCCATTACCTATAGCAACCATTACCTATAGCTGCCACCTATAGCTGCCAATAGTTATAGCTACCATTACCTATAGCTGCCATTACCTATAGCTGCCATTACCTATAGCTGCCAAGCTGCCATTACGTATAGCTACCATTACCTATAGTTGCCATTACCTATAGCTGCCATTACCTATAGTTGCCATTACCTATAGCTACCATTACCTATAGCTGCCATTACCTATAGCTGCCATTACCTATAGCTACCATTACCTATAGCTGCCAATACCTATAGCTGCCATTACCTATAGCTACCATTACCTATAGCAGCCATTACCTATAGCTGCCAATACCTATAGCTGCCATTACCTATAGCTGCCAATACCTATAGCTGCCAATACCTATAGCTACCATTACCTATAGCTGCCATTACCTATAGCTGCCAATACCTATAGCTGCCATTACCTATAGCTACCATTACCTATAGCTGCCATTACCTATAGCTACCATTACCTATAGCTGCCATTACCTATAGCTGCCATTACCTATAGCTACCATTACCTATAGCTACCATTACCTATAGCTACCATTACCTATAGCTGCCATTACCTATAGCTACCATTACCTATAGCAGCCATTACCTATAGCTGCCAATACCTATAGCTGCCATTATCTATAGCTACCATTACCTATAGCAGCCATTTCCTATAGCTGCCAATACCTATAGCTGCCATTACCTATAGCTGCCAATACCTATAGCTGCCAATACCTATAGCTACCATTACCTATAGCTACCATTACCTATAGCTGCCAATACCTATAGCTGCCATTACCTATAGCTACCATTACCTATAGCTACCATTACCTATAGCAGCCATTACCTATAGCTGCCAATACTTATAGCTGCCAATACCTATAGCTACCATTACCTATAGCTGCCAATACCTATAGCTGCCATTACCTATAGCTGCCATTACCTATAGCTGCCATTACCTATAGCTACCATTACCTATAGCTGCCATTACCTATAGCAACCATTACCTATAGCTGCCACCTATAGCTGCCAATACCTATAGCTGCCATTACCTATAGCTGCCATTACCTATAACTACCATTACCTATAGCTGCCATTACGTATAGCTACCATTACCTATAGTTGCCATTACCTATAGCTACCATTACCTATAGCTGCCATTACCTATAGCTGCCATTACCTATAGCTACCATTACCTATAGCTACCATTACCTATAGCTGCCATTACCTATAGTTGCCATTACCTATAGCTGCCATTACCTATAGCTGCCATTACCTATAGCTGCCATTACCTATAGCAACCATTACCTATAGCTGCCACCTATAGCTGCCAATAGTTATAGCTACCATTACCTATAGCTGCCATTACCTATAGCTGCCATTACCTATAGCTGCCAAGCTGCCATTACGTATAGCTACCATTACCTATAGTTGCCATTACCTATAGCTGCCATTACCTATAGTTGCCATTACCTATAGCTACCATTACCTATAGCTGCCATTACCTATAGCTGCCATTACCTATAGCTACCATTACCTATAGCTGCCAATACATATAGCTGCCATTACCCTATAGCTACATGACCTTGCAGCCATTACTATAGCTGCCATACCTATAGCTGCCATTACCTATAGCTGCCAATACTTAGCTGCAATACCTAGCTACCTTACCTATATCTGCCATTACCTATAGCTGCCAATACCTAAGCTGCCATTACCTATCGCTACCGTGTATTACCTATAGCTGCCATTACCTCTAGCTACCATTACCTTATAGCTGCCATTACCTATACTGCCATTACCTCTAGCTCCATTACCTATAGCTACATTACCTATGGCTGCCATAACCTATCGCTACCAGTACCTATAGCAGCCATTACCCTATAGTGCCAATACCTATAGGCTGCCATTATCTATAGCTACATTACCTATAGCAGCCATTTTCCTATAGCTGCCAAACCTAGACTGCCATTAACCTATAGCTGCCAATACCTATAGCTGCCATACCTCTAAGTACCATTACCTTACTACCATTACCTATGCTACCATTACCTATAGCTACCATTACCTATAGCTGCCAATACCTATAGCTGCCATTACCTATAGCTACCATTACCTATAGCTACCATTACCTATAGCAGCCATTACCTATAGCTGCCAATACTTATAGCTGCCAATACCTATAGCTACCATTACCTATAGCTGCCAATACCTATAGCTGCCATTACCTATAGCTGCCAATACTTATAGCTGCCAATACCTATAGCTACCATTACCTATAG
>WLWD01004325.1_pt1 | contig 14628 bp, 13 predicted proteins | sample 6712731 | NCBI WGS metagenome assembly WLWD01 (sample SAMN12718690, study PRJNA576275) | sponge metagenome | isolation source: marine sponge | host: Mycale hentscheli | place: New Zealand: South Island, Marlborough, Capsize Point | collected 2014-11-01
GGGGGGGGGGACAAGAGCAACCCCCCTTGCCCCCCTGAAATAAACCCTGCAGTAGTTCACTGCTTTGACTGTAGTCACACAGAAAGGCATGTATCCAAGTGATGTAATTTGAGTTTATGCTGTGTGTTTGTTTGTTTTGATTATTGTCATTTTCATTCTCTCTCCCTCCCCCCTCTCCCCCCTTTTTTTCAACACATACCTGTTGTTTCAAATTGCAGCTGCTTATGTTCAAGTGTCTTTACTATTAATATATTATTATCTAAATAGTGCTTACCATTTCTATTGTTTTCTGTGATTTCTGTTTGAATTTCTGGTATTATTTCTGTTTCAGCAACAGGAATGGTGTCGAAATCACTCGAATCAGTTGCAGCAATCATTTCACTTTCATGAACAGTTTCAGGTTCCAGTTGCGTTAAGGAATGGGATGGAGTAGTGGAGGTATTGGACACGTTAGGATCCCCACCATGCCAGTCATATACATGGGACTTGAAGCTTCTAAATTTTTTAAACCGTTTTGGGCATCCATTCATTCCACATGTGATTTCAAATGAAGGTGAGTAGGTGTGGCATTCTCTAATATGCTGCATGTAGTCCCTTAATTTCATATTGAGGTTGGCGGTGTGGTTGTAGGGACACAGAGGGCACACCAGCCTTGCCTCACTGCGCTACAAGGGTTATAAAAGACACTTAATACAACTATTATTGTGAGGGAGTCTGCACGAAGAAAGGCTTTATTTTACATTTAGTAAGTCTGTTCTCTACTATTTCTTGAGCAATCAATAGTGGTTATGGCCCATCATCTCAGATATTTAAAAATAACTCTTTTCAACAAGCCTCAGAAAACTAATCCCATCCTTTTCCCATAGAGATAAGGATAATGCACTAGCACATAGTTTACAGGTGTGTATATTATATATATATATATATATATATATACAGGGTTGCATATAGAAAACAAAGCTCAGAGGGGTGAAATTACGATTTCACAATTTTAGGAGGGGCAATGTGTTTGTCATTGATTGCCATGAGTTGCAGTAGGAGGGGCAAAGGCCCCTTACGTCCCCCTTAAATGCAGCCCATAAATATACTGTATATTATGATACCCATATTTGTGTGGTATTCTGTAAGCTTGGTGTAGCTAGGATAACTTGGACAATAGTGTGCTGCAAACAGAGTAAATCATTAACCTTGTCCATTTTATTATGAAAATCAAGTAAATAAAATCAAGCATTTGAAGGTGAATACAATATACTAGAGTAACAATCAATCAAATGAGTTGGCTAATCTGATGAAATTTATCAAAGGTTCAGGAGTTATGTTTAAGATATATGATTGAAAAAATTGTAAAATACAATTTAGTTGCTTAGAATAGCATATTTTCATTGAAAATAAGTCCCCATGACATCAAAAATAGCTTCGAGAAAAGACTTAGATTCTAATATGATTTCATTTTCGGCCACCAGCAAGTAGTTGCATTCCACTGAGCCAATCTGTCCTACGATAAGAAAGAAAGGTTCCAACTGTATGCTTGCTTCAAGACCCAGGTCAACATCTGCGGTCTGATCAATTTGCAACTGTGATTTCAAAATTTTGGACAGTAATGGTATGTACTTACTAACACTTGTTTGTAAAGTAGACCTTTTGTGTTTCTGAGGTAGAGCAACTTAAACATAATTTCACAAGCTGCAAAGTCTCTGTAGTCTGTGAAAGAAGCAGTTATTGTACAGTTTAATATGATGTGAATTTTGTATTATTTATACCATTTTCTTGTGATAAACCTTCTGGGACTTGTTTATAGTTTTGGAGCACTTTTTTGATGGAGGCTCTTTTGGATTCTACTTCAGCTACCTTAATTATTGTCTTCTTCCAGGCATTCCATGCAGCTATGGCATCTTCACGACTCCGGTCGACCATGTTCCAATATTCTGCCTGAAACTGATAGGAATCGGTAATTAAGGGACAAAATTATTTTAATAATGCTTACGATCTGTAAATCTTTTAGCAATGGGAATCTGTCCATAACTTCTACAATATTAGGATTCTCCCTTGCTATCCATTCTCTTCTTATGGAACGGGTTTCAATCATTAATTTGGTGCCAGTTGCTCTGTTTCTCTTAAGATCAAGAGTTTGCATCAACTCAATGGAACCCTCATACTCCTCATGGTCTACTACATGATCTTCCTATACAGTGAGCACAACTTGTGTAACATATTAAAACACACATTAGTCAGACTACCTCAGTGAGCTTCAATTTTTTGGAAGAATGGTGATCAATACTTGAGGTTCGCTTAGATGCAGTTCGAGGACAGTGGTCTCTTCTGTAGTTTTTAAAGGAGTTTCTCAAGGATATTTTCCAGGACCCCTTATGTTTTAAAAGGTTATTAATGTATTTATCTCTTAAATAAACAAGAGAGAACTTACTATGCCATTTCCAACCATATCTCTTAATTTGGGATGTTTTTCAACCAACTTAGCACACACAGTAACATACTGTTCAGCTGTTGGATACAGTGTGTGGGGGATAATAAGGGACCTCATCAAGGAGATAATCTTTCTCTTAGCTGAAGAGGTCAAGTGCCCATCTTCAATGGCAGCTGCTGCTGTATACCCAAACTTATCCTTGTCTGGAACCTTAAAGTCAAGGTGCCAATTAGATGAATTCTGTAGACCATAACATGGCAAGTTAAACTGCATTTGCGCCCACTACACCGATACATTTATCCTTTGCCATACAGCAACTATGTCTAGAGTGAAATGTAATAACACGAGCCATTAGATGTTGTTTTAATTTGTAACTTACATTACTATGGCCAGCTCTGTTCACAGAAGGGTTATGAGGTGCTGTTCTTTCTGAATGACTAGGACCCTGGAAAACATATTTAATGGAATAAAAGTTCAGTTTGTTTACGTATCTGTGTACTAAAGCTTATGAAATACAGTACATGTATATAATGTATAAGACACTTACACTGTATTAATAGCACATATTACACTACAGATGTAGCAAACTTACAGCTGCCTGACTCGTGCTAGGCTCTAAGGCATTAGAAACCAGATTTGGCAGACTCAATGAGTCACCTAGAACATCATCATCCTCAGTGAAGGCATCAGGAGTAATTGGAACACCACTGGAGTCACTGAGGTACTGAGGCATATCATCTGGTATCTCTTCTTCCTGGTATGTATAAGACATGGAGTTAATTTCTTATTTTATCGTTTGTTAATTCTTACTGTATTGATATCTGTCATTGTCTCATTGGAGTTTGAGATTGTGGAGCCCTCTGTGCTTGATAAAGTTGGAAGTAAATCGTATTCACTCTGCAAATATAAAGCTTTGTAAAATTGTAAGGATAACTATAATGGAGGGACTTACTTGGCACTCATTTATGAGTTTACTTAATTTTACCCTGTCTCCAATTTTGGGAGCCAATTCCTTTATTTCTCCTTCAGTTAATTCCAACAGGCACTGTCCTGTTACTTCATTATTATCTACAGCTGTGGCCACGTCTTGTAATCCCTTGTTTAGGAGCAATTCCTGTAGCTTCAAACATGACAGTGTGTCCATTTTTTTTTTTAACTGTTGAACTGTTGAACTGCATGGCTATTTATATTACCAGCTCACCACACACACACACACACACACACACACACCAGCAGTCTGGGAGTCTGCTATGATGTGTACATATTAGTGTCATGGGCAAGTAATTCTAAATAAAATCCAGACACTTGAACTTGACTCCCTGGTGCCGCACAATATACCCCCACTTGCTGGTTACTAGGAGTCAGACATGTTGTCTCCACTAGTTTAGGGTCAGGCCATGAACTCTGAGGGTGTATATGTATTCATGTACATAGCGGTTTAGGAGTTAGCATGAGGCCATGTAGATTCACATTCGCTGAAAGAACAACTATTTATTAGGTCCTATTAAGCTAACTTTGTTGTATAAAAGATTATTACTAGTTGCACAATTCCACCAAATGTGCTCAGTAGCTTGAAAATAAAAGAGTTGCACCCTTTGTTTAACATAGTTTACAAAAATAATCATTTACTCTGTTTTGTTGACAATGACATCATAAATTTACTCATTGATACCATCTTTAATATAAGAAAATCATCTATGGATAGTGACAGTAGTTATAATCTGAGTTGTGGATTAACTTTTAGAGATACCATTAGGAGTTTTGTTAGTTCCCTAAGTTCCTCAATAAGGAACGATGGAGTATACTGACCTATTTACATGTCTCCTGATTGCTAATGTGTGCAATTATCACTCCAATACCTCATATTGTTTTATTCATTATCTATACTGTGTCACGTTAAGCGTACCATTGACTTCTGACAAACTCATTACAGTAGACCCTCAGTTATCCGAACCCCATTTATCCGAACTCTCGCTAATCCGAACACCATTATTTGGGAATTATAATGATATTCATTGGAATTTTGCTGTGCATTAACTAGATAAGAGATTAAGACCCCATTCAAAATGACTTATTTCGTATCCGAACATTTCAAATATCCGAACAACCCTCGGTCCTGACGTGTTCGGTTAATTGAGGGTCTACTGTAATTATTCATAAAATACACTTAGTGGCCATAACTTTTTTCTTTCATTTTTCCCCAAAACTACTAGTACTAATGCATGTATCACCTTAATTAGCTGTGAATATTGTTGTGGTTGGACCATCACAGAGTGATGACGCTACTACGGAGTGCCATAAGGAAGAGAGAAAGAGAGAGAGAGAGAAAGTGACGTCTTAATTACTACGTTATTACAGTATATTTTCTCTTATCCGGGCGCCTTGGGACTAAGGGGTGCCAGCAGAAATGCCCTTTAACGTGGAATTAATGTATTTTTAGTTAGTTTTGGTCAGGAAAGGTCCTTACGAGTCACTCCACCCACTTTTTTTAATTAATTTTGTCCTTATTTTGCTGCCCAGATAATAGAGTTGCCCATATCTGAGAAGTTAGCATAAGGGAGAATTTACTGTATTATTATTACCAATATAATGTGCAATACTACAAGGTTCCTTGTAAATCTTAAGAAGGGTAGCCCAGTGACACCGTCGCTTGTCTTGTGACGTCAAAGAGTGTCAGAGTTACTTATCTATTCCTAAAACAATCCTAGAAAGCTATAGCTCCTTTACACCTACCAGGATACTTAGCCACTCCCAAGAAAATCTCGGGTTTAGGTTCTGCCTCAAAGTTTATGCAACTATAGTTACTAATGATACTTAGCCAGTCCCAGGACGATCCCAGGATATGCAAGCTCCAGGGTAGACCCTGTGTCAAAGCAACTATAGTTACTGAGGATGATAAGCCAGTCCTGGTAAGATCCCCAGATAGGCCTAGCTCTAGGTACGTGAACCCCCTTGTCAAAGTAACTGTATGTTTTGAGGAATTTATTATATTTCTGAGGATATCTTGCAGCTTTAGGATGTTTGTAAGTATCCTGCTTTTAATCATTACTATTTAATCATCACTATTTCAACTTAACGGTGTTGTTTGGACAAAATGAAAGCTTCCTCCTCCTCTATTGTAGATAAATAGCTAGGAAATTCCAGTTTAAATCGTCGAGGTGATCATTGGTAAATATACTTCATCCTTTTGCCATGGCAGGTTGGGCCAACTACCTCTGGGCTATTGTGAAGGCCAACCAGAGAATTAGAATGAAATAAATATATAGGAGAAAGAGAGAAAATAAGAATCAGTGGAAAGAATCAAAATTAGTGAATGTCTATAAAACAATAGCAAAAAAATACTATTAAGGTTTAGCGATGTTTGAGTTTCAAAGAGGTGATAGAGCGGGCAGATATGATGTTGGCTAGTATAGTATTCCACTTGTCAATTACGGAGATTGAAAAGGAGTTCTTAGGGCACAGACAAACAGTACAGGGGTAATGGGCTTCTATGAGATTAGGAGGATATTTGTGACCTAGAGAAGTATTCACCAAGCTTACTTCGAACACAAGTTTCAAAAATCCTACTTTCAGCTTCCATATATATAAACAGCTCAACTTTCTTTCTCAATCCAGTACCCCCTCCCTCCACATACATACACACACACACTCTCTCTCTCTTTGTTCACTGTCCCCATGCCTGAGTTAAATTAATTGATATGCACAATTATTTGTCAGGGATCCTCTTCTAGAGATAGTGTCAGGTAATATGTTAGTATGTGATGGAAGGTGTTTGAACAATTTGGCTATGGCAAAATCTACCCTATAATTATTTTAAAAAAATTTCTTCTTTTTTTACCATGAAGGTAATATTGGAGTGTACTAGTGTGTAACAAGTTGGAAATTTCCTTTAGAATAGCTAGACAGTTGGCTACTCTTTCTTTAGGATGTTGTTCCCACCAAGTAGTGGTCATGTGGTCCCCACCAGCCATGTAGGTGGTCATGTGGTCCCTACCAGCCATGTAGGCTCTGACATCTTCCATTGCTTGGTCATGTAGTCTCCACCACCCATGTAGGCTCTGACATCTTGCTTTGGCTTTTTAGTTGATGGGGGGGGGGGGGGGGGTCTAGTGGATTTTTGTTTGTTTGTTTATATTAAGGATTGTTTCTCCCCCCCTTACATTGACTGCATATTCATATATATCCACTTTCATAATAATAAGCAATTAATCATTTTTTATTACTTTATATTGTTATTATTATTATTATTATTATTATTTTTTTTTTTTTTTGGAGGGGGGGGGGGGGGGGATGGTGATAAGAGTTGTGTGTGTGTTTGTTATGTTGTTTTTCATTTGTTTTTGCTACTTTTTTTCAAATAATTTATACCTACGTATATATCTATGCCTTCTTTTGGGTTAATGAGTTCTTGTTATTTCTAGTTTTATCAGGTGTGAAGTAAAGTGTATGGGTTGTATTGCTATACAATAGTGATACTGGCCTGTGGTACGTCGCTACTACAGAGTAAGTGGGCGGGGTCTGTGTACGTCAATGACAATCGATACCATTTTTCGAAAAGTTACTTTTAACTTTATTCAGCTTTTTCTGGACTTCGACGGCAAGGAGGAACATTCTAAGCAGATACTAAGATTCAATCAAAAGATTCTCATGTAATCATAAACATAGCACATCTAGACTAAGCTAATGTAACATTACCTGTGGAAGAGGAAAATTAAAAAAAATTTTTTTTAATTACCCAATACTATTAACAGACATAACAAGATTTTATTATTCTGGATAATGAATGCAGACGATTGAGAAAGTAACCATGATCCTCCACTTGCTGTATGAAATGCGGTAGCCATGTTCCCCCCACCAACCATGAACCCAACTTGCAACGATGAATCCTGACTCTTAAACACGTTCCTATCACTAATTAAAGAGAAAGCTTGGCAACCATGAACCCAACTTGCAGCGATGAATCCTGACTCTTTAAACACATTCCTATCACTAATTAAAGCTTGGCAACCATGAACCCAACTTGCAGCGATGAATCCTGACTCTTTAAACACATTCCTATCACTAATTAAAGCTTGGCGACCATGAACCCAACTTGCAACGATGAATCCTGACTCTTTAAACACATTCCTATCACTAATTAAAGCTTGGCAACCATGAACCCAACTTGCAACGGTGAATCCTGACTCTTTAAACACGTTCCTATCACTAATTAAAGCTTGGCAACCATGAACCCAACTTGCAACGATGAATCCTGACTCTTTAAACACGTTCCTATCACTAATTAAAGCTTGGCAATCATGAACCCAAACTTGCAACGATGAATCCTGACTCTTTAAACATGTTCCTATCACTAATTAAAGCTTGGCAACCATGAACCCAAACTTGCAACGATGAATCCTGACTCTTTAAACACGTTCCTATCACTAATTAAAGCTGGGCAACCATGTCCCCCAACTTGCAACGATGAATCCTGACTCTTTAAACACATTCCTATCACTAATTAAAGCTGGGCAACCATGTCCCCCAACTTGCAACGGTGAATCCTGACTCTTTAAACACGTTCCTATCACTAATTAAAGCTTGGCAACCATGAACCCAACTTGCAACGATGAATCCGACTCTTTAAACACATTCCTATCACTAATTAAAGCTTGGCAACCATGAACCCAACTTGCAACGATGAATCCTGACTCTTTAAACACGTTCCTATCACTAATTAAAGCTTGGCAACCATGAACCCAACTTGCAACGATGAATCCTGACTCTTTAAACACATTCCTATCACTAATTAAAGCTTGGCAACCATGAACCCAACTTGCAACGATGAATCCTGACTCTTTAAACACATTCCTATCACTAATTAAAGCTTGGCAACCATGAACCCAACTTGCAACGATGAATCCTGACTCTTTAAACACATTCCTATCACTAATTAAAGCTGGCAACCATGAACCCAACTTGCAACGATGAATCGTGACTCTTTAAACACGTTCCTATCACTAATTAAAGCTTGGCAACCATGAACCCAACTTGCAACGATGAATCCTGACTCTTTAAACACGTTCCTATCGCTAATTAAAGCTTGGCAACCATGAACCCAACTTGCAAACCATGAATCCTGACTCTTTAAACACGATCCTATCGCTAATTAAAGTTTGGCAACCATGAACCCAACTTGCAACCATGAATCCTGACTCTTTAAACACGATCCTATCGCTAATTAAAGCTTGGCAACCATGAACCCAACTTGCAACCATGAATCCTGACTCTTTAAAAAGTGCATGGAAGTAATGTGTGTAGGTCACCTTATGTATGTGTGGGACATAACCTAGACTTTAGGGACCTGGCATTTGTCTGGTAACCTAGTCTATGTGTTTGGTGCTGTGTGAGAGCCGGACATGTTGTCTCCACTAGTAGTACAGTCCGTGCAGGTGGATGAGTGTTCATGCATAGTTTCAGGAGATGGGGCCTTTTCACCGACCAGGCTAGACTTAATTTAAAATAAAATTTCTTTTATTGGATATAGTTATTTATCTGTTATTTAAAACTAGCTGTCTAGTTTGATCTATTATGTGAATCTGTTTCAAGCTATAGTAGGGGTCAAAAAAAAGTTCCCATAGCAGACCAGACTTTTTAGCTACTAACAGAAAAATAGTCTCTAGGGTAAGGAGACTTTTGATTTTGCAGGTGCTACACATCAAGCAGATGCTTGTTTAAACACAATAACTGAAGTGCTCTAGAAGGGGTTGTTTAAAAGTCTTCCCAACAGACTTTAGAAAGTCCTTAAACCGGACTCAATGGGAACTTTTTTTTTACCCCTACTGTCTAGCTTAAATGAAGTTTGTATAAATTAGGGACACTTGTTAAAATAAGTTATAGAGCAGATTTAAAATCAGCCAATTTAATAGCTACCAATGCTCTCCAGAGGCGTGTGGCACAGTTTATATGTTGCTTCCCGGAGCGTGATTAGACTATAGATTTTTTTCACTGTTTTTTCTTCCTCTTTTTTCCTTTCCCTGCAGTCTTTACTTCATTACTCACTATTTCTTTAATTCTCCCCTCCACCCCCCACCCCCCTTCTCTTCCCTCCTCTTTATTGCTGTTTTTGTCCTAAAGGATTGGTGTGTGTGTGTGTGTGTGTGTGTGTGTGTGTGTGTGTGTGTGTGTGTGTATGTGTGTGTGTGTGTGTGTGTGTGTGTACATGCCCCCTCATTGGGCCATCACCTTGTCCTGGTGAAGGGACTTGAGTGAACCAATGAACCTCGGAGCTATGTTACCTGGAATCTAGTATTCCTGGTAGCATGATGAACAGGTCTGAGGGGAGGTTCCAGACTAAGCATGGTCCAACCAAGCACACTGGAGTAGGTGGGTACAAGACCAGGGCATTGCTTGCCTGATGGTGCCACATGGACCCAATTCCAGTCTGTTCCAGCTACGGAGGGTTTTGCAACCATCCTAGCTTTTCCATATGCACGAGAAGTGGTGCAGTCTATCCTGCAGCTCATTGCTGGTTGCTGGCTGACCAGAAAGGCTCTGCACAGGTATTGGTATAAAATCCATTATAATCTCGAGCTTGTGCAGAGCTCAGTATGGGATGCTAGTGCCAGTGATGTGCTGTGGGTATGGCTGTCCTGCTCCCCCCTATCTTGGGGGAGGTGACCAATCATTCGCAGAGGAAGTCAAGTCAAGTCAAGTGTGTACATGTGTGTGTAGGTATGTGAGTGTGTTTGTAAGGTACCATAACACAATCAGGTCATATACATATCACTTCACTAGCATCATCACTGCAAGTTATGTACATACCTTCAAGGACATGGTTGGCTGGTTTGTTGTTAGTAGTGTGGTTAATTTGGTTGGAGATAAGATGTTGTGGTTGTGCTACATATTGATGAGACAGTAGTAGGAGTAGGACTACCCAAACACTAGAACACCACAGAAGTATTTAATTCCTGTTGTCAACCCCATATTTTTTCAAGCCATAACAGACACCTCTTCTGAGGTGTGTACATGCATGTGTTTGTGTGTGCATATGATGAATGTCATAATATAATCTAAACTATATCTGTGTGTGTGTGTGTGTGTGTGTGTTCAGTTGTTTGGCTGGAACAAGGATAATGTCATAGCAACTGGCTCCTCAGATGGGATAGTCAAGTGAGTTTGGGGTTCCTTATCTATCATCCTTTTTTCTGACCTTCTTTTCTTTTCTTTTCTTTTTTTCTCTTTTTTTTTCCCCTTCTTCCCTGCCTGCCTATATTGAACTATGGTGTGGCTTATTTTTGCCATAATCACTAGAATAGTCCAGCCATTTTAAGGATGGACCCCAAACTAATAGCAAGAAAGTACTTCTCAGCAGTTTTCTCTTTAAAAAAAATGAGCTTATTAACATACTGCAAGTCCTAAGGAATCAAACTAGGGGAACACCCTGAAATTGACTCTCGTTGTTAAAACAATATTTGCATCAAAATAATATAAGATAAAGATAGGTCACTGGGAAGAATAATTTACGCATCACGTTTCTTGGCCTTACATTATTACTGATTTTGGATTTTGCTGCTCGTATAATGAAGCCATTGGAAGAGGAAGGGGTAGGATGCAAATACTATTTTGGGTACCCTTTATCTCCTGAAAGAGACATTGATAGTTATGATGCATCGTTGCTTTAAACATAGGGAGCCAGTATGCTGTGCTGTGCTGTGGTGGTGTTACCCCAAGTCTGATGTCACACCTGTCTTTGAAATGAGACAGCTCTGGTCCATGATGACATTTTTGAGGAAATGGTGAGAGATTTTTTTTAACTAACTACTAAAACTTAGATTTGACCCAATGCTCACCTCCCTCGCACACACATGCACCAACACACATTCACATACATGCACAAGATCCCTGATGATGTCATTTAAATTTATAATTTTTAATTTTTTTTTTCCCGTTTATGTTCTACTTGCAGGATGTGCTCTATGGAGAAAAGGCATCAGTGAAGAAGATAATTGTCTTCTAAATTAACTACCACACAATTTTGATATTGTTATATTTATCTTATAATATACTCTTGACTTATTTAATTTTATACAGAGACTGATTTTATTATAAGAAATGTTATTTAAAATTGCATATTATTTATTTTATATTTTTAATACACTCCCAATTTAGATATGTGATCGAATGGTTTAATATTGGTACACATAAAATACTGCGGCATATTATAGACAGAATAAAAATGAATCCCTATTTTGATGCACTGGCCTTCTGAATGGTAAATCTTCCATTGAGAGACCAGCTCATTGATTATGAAGTATCTTGGACAGAGTGGTTTGTTTGTACAATAAGGTGTTTGGTATTCGTTTGTTTTGTTTGTTTGTTTTTATAGTAATGCATTAAACTATCCGACTGATTCACATACATTACAGTGATAAAGTGGCTAACAGCACCAAACAGCATTTTTCTAATCTTACGATAATGGATCTTTTAAGCCTAGTACATACATAAAATTGTTGTACATTGTCATGAATAAGAAGACCTCACATGCCATGAATTGCTAACAATAGACATAATCACTCGCTGCACAATTTGTGACACTCTCTCCTGTGAACTACTGTAGTCTGTCAAGCTTGTAGCAAACTGTTTTGACTACTTATTACATAATGATTATTATTTTTATTAACAATAAAGCATAGGGAGCCCAAGCCATTGACAGAGTTAATTATCGTTATAAATACCATTGCATTCAATTGTATCATCATCAAACTCTTTATCCCAATTATTAGTCTTGTGTATTATAACCAGACTATCCTTTCCCTCTTTTTCATCCCACTTGGGCCATTTCAATATGCAACATCAATATACCTAACACAACAACAATAATAAAGCCAGATGTAATGAGGATTTGTACTTTGCAGCACTGAAAGGATATGTAATTTCATTTATCCGATGTGTAATTAGTTGTGGATTGTACTTACAAATTTATATTACAAATAAACTACTGCAAACACCAGTAATGTACTGTAATCATTGATTTAATGTTTTTGTTGGCAAAATTGCAAGTTATAATAATACTTGCTTAGTTTGGATGATATTCAATTTAGAAAGCTTGGTAGGATCTTTATTCAAAATAGATGAACAGAAAGTTAGCTGTAGTAGGTAGGCCCAGCCTATTATGTGAGCATATTTTGTACATTCTTCAGTCTTAGAATTACTCCATACACTGTAATTAATATCTGCAGCAATTTGATTTTATTATCATAAATACCATTGTATTGTTGTTGTTTTTCTTTTTTTATTTTATTTTATTTTGTACCCAATGATCCATACAGCTTTACTGTGTACATATATATCGGCTATTAAAAATGAATGATAACGTTTGAAAATAATAACAATTTTTTGTACATAAAAACTAGAATGATTCTTTAAAAAAAAGCTCGGCATAGACAGTTCAGAAGTGAATGGAAAAGTATGTAGTGGAACTCTGTGAATTTTTGTAATCACTGATGACTTCAGGCAAGACAACTTCAGAGTGGACTGCACTACATAACATAAAACATAAAACGTCGGTAAAATTTAATACATAATAGTTAGATGTATAATATTTATTGCACCCAGAACATTTTTACTTGAATATTTCTGCAATACCCCAATATTAAACAATTGCCATTAAATGCTTTACTACATTACATATGTACATAGTGTGTGAAGTCAATGAATATTAAATATAACCAGTTATTAATAAACACATTACTATTAGTTGCATGAATGGAATATTTACTTGTATGCTATATTTTAACGAGCCAATGGTGAGTGCAATACCGCTAGCGAGTGAAATGTCAGGCAGTATTTCATGACCAGGAGTGAAATAAGTAGTTTAATAGAATAAGTAGTTTAATAGAATGTTTGAAGAACGTAACAACAAGAGTATACTGCCTTTCTTTTCCAAGCACGCTTCCCACTTGAAACATTGCAATAGCCTACGGACAAGTATAAAACATATCCAGTATTGAAATATCAGAAAAACTACACACCATAGCTATGGGAGAATATCATGATCCGTATCAAGCATTTAACATACATACACACACACACACATTATATATAATACAGCACGAGTCTGAGAGTGTGTGATTTATTGCTGCTTTGATATTTTTTCTCAACTGGTTACAATACAATTTCCTTTGAATTTACTCGCTACACGCGTGCTACTTCGAGAGTTCAATAACAAGCGTACAATATGGGAGAATACAGAACACTAGCATGATGTGGAAATATTTAAGAAAAAAATAAGGTTGCAATATATATATATATATATATTTGAAGTTGTTAAAAACTACCTAAGGAGGTATATACGTACCACTATCATTATCATACACATATCAATCCATTCACTGGATGTTGTTTTCTTAATTCACAACATGAGTATACTAGTGGTGTGCTCAAATAGCACAAATGGCGAGTGAGCAGACTCTTTACAAAAAAAAGGACAGAATTCCTTGCGGCAGCAGGATTCTCCGCCCTTGTTAAAAAATACTGGAGTTGTGGACGCTTTACCTAACCCTAACTTACGTAATTTGCGGGGCGGGCGAAAAAAAAAAAAAAAAAAAAAAGAGATCGTGTCGTATGCCACATACAACATATACCCGATTTTACATTCAACACCACCTGATATTTAATTACTCATTACTACAACTTCATGGGCATCGTCATTGGATTTCATTGCCAATCGTACAGGATACCCCAATTCCGTAATGTGATGTTTCACCATAAACAGGGTTTGATACAGAGGGGGGGGAACCCTGGGATTTCCCCCTGAGCAGAGTTTCCCCCCCCCCTATGATTTTCGCCTATACTTATTAAAACATACAAAAAATACTTTTCCTCCCAACTTTTCTTGTAGGTAAGCCTAGATTTGTACAATTTCTTCAGGCTAGCCTTTGAATGCTTTAGGTTGGAGCGTTTGGGATTGCCTCCGCCAATGTTCATCTTTATATTACGTCCCTCTGCTGCACTTCTTCCCTCTACTGCACTTCTTCCCTCTGCTGCACTGATAGGGCCCGCGTTGTGGCCAATTCCTGTAGACGGTCACATTTAATGAGTTGTCACGCATTCAGCTGCTGCGGTCACTTAGCAGGATTTCATACAAGTTTTTTTTTATCATTTGGTGCGTGTTTGTGTGTGTGTTTGTGTTTTTTTTTTTGTGTGTGTGTGTGTGTGTGTGTGAG
>WLWD01001503.1_pt1 | contig 14620 bp, 14 predicted proteins | sample 6712731 | NCBI WGS metagenome assembly WLWD01 (sample SAMN12718690, study PRJNA576275) | sponge metagenome | isolation source: marine sponge | host: Mycale hentscheli | place: New Zealand: South Island, Marlborough, Capsize Point | collected 2014-11-01
GACTCTTATGCAAAGATGTGCATCAAAGTAGTTTAGGTTCCAAAAAATGGGTGTGGCAAAGTACACTCGGTGCCCCACCCCCACCCCCCCAAACAAAAATCCTGTATGAAACCGCATACAATACATCATAAAGTTGCAATTATATAGGATCATGAATAATTTGTTGTTTGTATTACAAATGTCTATGTTGTTTGTGGTTTTGTTTATATGAAATTGTTTTGTAGTGGAGCTCGACGTCCGATGGCATATGTTCCTTGTGGACTCTCATAGATGTCTCCTACATGATCACAATCAGCACCAAACACAACAAACAACATATTTTATTGTTGAACTAATATAATATTGTTATACAATACATCAAACAATATTATTTCTATTTTATATTTTATTTTTATTGATGGGAAAAGTGAAATTTTTTGGGAAATTTTTTTTTTTTTTTAAGTATTAGTAGAGGGCCTAAATATTATTCAAATTTCTCAATCAAAAAATGAGGGGAATCCCAAACTCTTGGTCTATTTAGTGATATATGGTTGCTATGGGGTTTTCCCAGCCAGCATCGAGTTAAAAAAATAAAACGGTAATGCTCTATTCCGCGGTAGAAAATTAGATTTTTCCGCGCGCGTCCAAACAGTTCAGGAACGAAATGGTTAACTTCATATGTTTAATGTGATAATTATCAAAAAGTTTCCTAGAGCTGGTATTGTTTAATCGAAATGCCAAATTTATTAACTCTGTGATTTCCATCTTGTTAAATTTCACTAAGAGTATATATTACAGGAGGATAAATCATAATTAACATTTGGAGTTATGTAATTATAGCTATAACAAATGATATCATTGCTTTCAGTATAAAGTCATTTTCAGGTCCATATTATTGAAGGGATGTGAGATAGGGGATTACAGGTAAACAGACAAGAAACACTCATTAGGTATACATTTTCAACGCGAAACTCCATTTCTTTCAACTCCATTAACTTCCATGAGCACAAAACAAACTACACTGTGGGCTGCAAGAACATATTTACTCATGTGATTATGACGTGATGGTAGGAGATGTTACCCACAAATGCGAAGCTTTCAGCTTCACGTTTTCTCAACAATTAGCCCAAAATAAAAAAAAAAGTAGCACAATGAAAGGTCCTAAATCATTGTTCTTAGTAATAATACCTAAATCAAAAGTTTATTATCAGTAATCTCTAAAATCGGGGTGCAACAGACAGACAGACAAACAGACAGGACGACTACTATAACCCTCCTGTGTATGAGCGCTGAGGGTTAATATAAATTGATAGCCTGTTCTAGAGCTTGTGGCCAATATAATTCATGTTATACTTTATGTGCTATCTGTCACTACTAACGACTGGGAGGGACCAACGGGCTATCAATCATGTATAAATTTATGAATATTATATTTAAGGTACGCAGCTATTACGTGAATGAATGGCGTGAATTAGCTCACAATTGTTCTATAAACTAAATTGCTCATGTGTACTAGTAGCTATATTTACAAAAAAATATTACTGATTTGGAGGGTCCTCGACTCAGGAGAAGTGTCTAGATTTTATTTTGTAAATTTGAGTAACAAAGGCACTTTAGTAAAGAATGCTAAATGTATCACTGTATGAGACAACTATCATGACACAACATTAATAATAGTTTTTTAATTAAAGTTGACCCCTCAATAGGACTTCGACAAGATGTCGATATGTCAGGTTTAAGTTTTGATTTTTAAATGGTTAAAAAAATTGTATTATAAATATTTTTTTGGTATAAGGCTCCTTGTATGTATATAAGTCCAGTTTTTTCTCGTAATTTAGTTCAGAATTTATATGGACATATTTTTTTCATTGCTCTTTCTTTGTGTCTTCAGATTATAAAGATACAAATTTTAGGGAAAAATTGACGTCTAGTTAGGAAGTGATAGGATAGCTATAGGTTGCTTATAGAAGAGGGCCAGACTACCCCAATAGACCAATTCAGGTGGCAGTGTACCCAGCTGGAACTTGGAATTTACATTGAAACTCCAGCTGCTCAGTGATTGTACATGGACATATTAATGTTTAACATTTTGTAGTGACTTCACTATTTTTATTATAAGTAAGAAAGAATTGCAATTAGAAAGAATTGACAAAATTACAAAATGTTTTAATTTTACACAATATATTATATATTATATATGCTAAACTTACGATGGAGTCCTAATGCACTTCTGTAATCATTACAAAAATGCTTCTGTACTTTGATTTATCAATTCAACTTGGAATTTTCCATTCACGTTAATGCTTTTAATATTTTAGAAAAATAATAAATTATTTTGTACGCGTGATTTCTTTTTTGATAATTTACGATGATTACTTAATATAGTGGCATTTTTACAGTGTGGTTGCTCACTCATCTGTATTTTTTTGTTATTTTTTATGCTCCAAATTTGTTGTTTATACAGTTAGTGATGCATCACTGGTGATCCAGTCAAATGGTGTGACAACTTCTCAAACACAATTCTGTATTGGAGATGAGTTAGTCTTCACTTGTACATTAATTGTGTCAGCATATGATTGGGTAGTTGTGCCATTTCTTGATGGAAGTCCGGATAATGGGAGGATTGCATTAGATACCACTGAAACATTTGGTAACTTCACTGTGTCAGCCAGTGGCATAGGACCTACAAGGACAAGTACACTACAAGTAACTGCATTCCCTGGACTCAATAGAGTTAATATTTTATGTAGAGAATCTGGAGATCCTGGTAACAGTCAGAGTGTTAACGTTAGAGTATTTGGTAAGACATCTGCAGATCTGTAGTAATGGGCTTGTCATTAGTTTATTACTCCTTAAAACATTCAATTTTTATCTTTTATAAGCTTATTATTATATTGGAACAGGATTCTTCTTCATAAATGTCCTTAACATAAACAAAATATCGATAGAATTGATTATCTGGTAGCATTTATTTTTAAGCTCATGCTTAAGAAGGATGCATAGTTTAAACTGTAAAGAAAAAGTATACAAAACTTTTTTGCCTTAAGAAGTCAAACAAAAAAATCAAAGCAATAAAAACAGGAAACTTTCGGATTTCTCCTTGCATTTGCTTTATTTTAAGTTTGTTATCTTTTTTCTATATTCTCAAACGTTTTGTTTATTATAATATCTGACTTTTTCAAAATTATTCATGGACAAGTTTAAATTAACAACAAAGTGATAATCGATTTAATGAAACTAAAGCGTTCTAGTCTGGAGTAGTTCTATATTTTATAGTTTCGGTTTTGCAGAGCATTCCTCAGCAATTGATTAGGAATGTTCTGCAAAACCGAAACTATAAATTATTTAAATATTATGCAAAATGTAACTATAGGTATCACACACTTGAAGGTATCCTGATTATAGTTGTTACTTTTCTTTAAAATTTTAACTAGTTTCACTTTATTTTCATAGAACCACCATCTTTCATAGTCAATGCTACTACAATTAATTCTCCTAACAATATTACATTAGTATTAACTGTATCACTTTCTGATGCATCACAGCAATGCCTACAGTATATCAGTGCAAGTTTGTTTGAGATAAACAGTACTATGGTCACAAGATTACAAATCAAAATAGTAATGGTTGACAGATCTATTGCACAAATTGCATTTAAGAGCCTCAACTTATGTGATTACAGCTACAATTATTCTGTAAGTGGTGTTGGAAATGAAAGCAATATTTTGGTGAGGGAAGAAGTGATGGTCCTTGAAAAAGGTAATGTAATCAATACTAATATATAGCAACTTACATTATTTATTCATGTGATCATTACTATTTAATGTGTCTATCTTTTGACTCCTTCCATAATATACGTTTACTAAGCTTTTAATAAGAGTAAAACATTCAAGTAAACATCATAACATGGCATTATAATGTGATATAATATATTGTCTATATTTGTGTAATATCAAAAATTTTAAAATGTGTGTCTTATAAAGGGAATATTTTAGAAATTTACTCATTGTCTTTATAACACCTTGACAAGCATAAAATATAAACAGTATCATTTTTTCTGCGTCAGTGAAAATTTGTGCCCTCTCATTTTATTTTTTCATATTAACTATCAAGCTTTAATAACCTTTCACTTTAATTCATATCTTATCTAGGCGTATATCTGAATTCACACAAAAAATTGTTGAATTTTTGTTGCCTTCATTTTATTGAACAAAGATTAAAAATAAAATGATACTTTATCATACCTGTTTATACTTATCAGCCTGCATTTTAAGGTGTTAATGCTTTGAATTTTTACCAAAATAAATATTAATAGGTATTATAATACATATTATATTGATCTTACAGTGCAACCTTCAGCTCCTCATATCTCAAATATTATGTCTTCATTTCAAGGAAATGCTCCTATTTTTAGTTTGGTTATTGACCCGCCGATGCATTATGCAGAATGTGTAACTGAATACAATGTCTCAGTTATTACTGACAATCAAGTAACTTTTATTCCAGTTTCTGCTTACGATTCTTCTAATGTAATTGTATCTATCAGTAGAAAGAATGTTATTGATTTTAATCCTTGTCAATACAATTATTCATTTTATGTACAAACATCTAATAGTTTTGAACCTAGTCAAATAATAAATGGATACTTCAATTTTTCAGGTAAATTTTTTATTCTATTTTAAAATTACATATATTTTAGTGTTTTTTTGTCCGTTACAAAATTAAAATGGCACATGAGATGCATTTTATTACATGAGTCAGAGTGTGATATGGTGAAACTATTCAAGAGCAGGCTAATTTATTAACATGTGCCAAAGATGAGTGAAAATGATTTCTGAGAGTGAAATATCTTGCCATATCACTCTGACAGAGTGTAATTAGTGTTTTATTTACCATGATCATATCTTCACAGCAGTAGTCTGTACTAGGGTTGATAAAGTTGGTTTTAAAACTCTCTAGCTACCTCCCCACCCCCCTCCCCCCCCTCCCCGAGCTTATATTATAGCAGTATCTCTAACTTTATTTCTAGCTTCAATAGGCAAAGGTAGCTGTAAAAACCTAGAAACTGGCTAGGTTGGTTGCTGGCACATTAAATGGACTAATAATGTCCAGTGCAACATTTTGATACTTGTGTCAATCTCAAGGAGGCTGCCATCTTCGAGATATGTGTGACAGAATGACTGACAGACTGACCGACTGACCGACTCACTGACTGAGTGACTGATAGACAGAGAAACTTGTTACCGTAACTCTCTCGCACATGCATGCTCAGGGTTAAAATGTGAAGGGAGCATCTAGAATGGAAGATATATCTGACATAATTATGTAGTTATAATTATTATATTATTTATATTTTAGACTATACAAGTTTATCATGTCTTTCTCAAGAATCTCATGTATTGCGATGGTCTATTCCAACTGAATTGTCTACCTGCATTTCAAGACTGCAATATTTTTTACACTATAGTAAAATATCAGGATTTCTGGATGCTAATACTACTACACTTTCATTGGACATGTTAGATATTACTAGTCCCTGTAATGTAGATGTAATTACTATTACTCCAATATTTCATGTGAGAAGTGATCCTATTTCTATTGCCAGTGTAATGGGAGTTATATCTAAAGGTATTACTACTTGATTAGAGACATACATTTTTAGTTCTAGTTTAAACTTGGTTTTGTTTTCATTAACCTAAGCAAGACTGTGGTTACTTATTCCATTATAATACTGTTGTTGTGTAAATATTTATTCTCACTTTTGTTTAGGTCCAATATTTTTTTAACTGCAATGGGTTTATGAAATAACTTGCAAAGTATGTATTAGATATATTATTAGGTCTATTTCTGTCATTGCATAATTGTGTCTTATTCTAATTGTTATACGGTAATTTGTATACTGCTCGAAATAATGTTTCATATAATATTAATAAGGGGACTACAGTAACAATGCAAAACTATATAAAGTGTTATTGTTTATAATGATAAGTGGTAAACACTAACCAATAGGTATCTATTATGCGGTTATTATTACGTATAAAATGTACTTTATAAAATAATAGTTAAAGAATTGGTTATGTATTCTGTTGTACTGATAATGCAATGTTTCAGGAGAACTGTGTCCATCAAGAAATAGCTTGAGCAAAACAATGCCAACTTGTGACTCATACATAGGAAGTTTGGCTGGTGTCACTATATTAGGCTCTCTTGTCACTGCTGCAAGTATTATTCTGAATATACTATTCATCGTGAAGTGAGTTGTTTTTTTTGCAATACACATGAATTCACATGTTATAATTTTTTTTAAATGAAAAAAAAATTTTTAATTTTTTTTGTGAAGTAATTTGCTAACTTATTTATTAGATTTCATCAATCAAAACAGTCCAAGAATATTTTTACAAAAAGCAAATCTAATGATGAAAAAAGTAGAGATTCCTCTGATGTTCATATGGTGGAATGTCAGGCATACGAAACAGTCATAAAAGCTAAAGCATCTGCAACTGATAGAGCAAACACTGAAGCTGCTGGTGTTTATGAAGCTATTTGACATTTGTACTTGATTTTGGTTGAAAGACTGTAATTATTGCAAGATAGTATTTAGTAATCAAAACATAGCCTGTAGTTTTTGTAACAATGACAGTATTAAAAAACAGTTAATAATTTGTACAATGTTTTACGTATTACATTTTTATATCATTGTACACTTATAATGTGTCAAATGATAATGTATTCATAAAAGTTACTTATAAAATTGGTAGTGATTTGTATTTCATGTTTCATGATATACTGTAATGTTAAAAAGGTTTTATGTTGTTATTTATCATCATAACTAAAGTATTATGAAAGGACATTCAAATATTGCAAAGTTTAGAGTCATATTCATTTGTTACGTTCTCTATACTCTATAATCTAGCTGATATGTAACAAAACTCGATAACACTTTTTCCTTGGGACAGAGAATAAAATAATCAATTCAAGGCATTTTAGTGTAAAATTATAACCCAAAAATATATAACAAGTGATATCCACCAATTGTTGCGGAAATATAAGCTATTGTTTAAAAATTACTTCCCACAGCTAAAAAGTATGCCATTATCTATCAAGTTTTAGTTACTATAAAAAAAGTCACTAAAAGTGAAAGGGGTTATGCATGAGGAGATAGAGGAATGTATTTAGTGTATGAAGCAGTATGAGTGGTGAATGAGGAAAAAACTGATGTCGATGTGGAAATGAAAAAGACAGATTGAAGAAAAAGTATGGTGAGTGAGAAAATGAATGAAGAAAAACATTTAGTGAAACGGGGTCGATGGTGGCATACTCTAGTGGATACTAAAGAGATGAAGGAAGAATACGTGGTAAGTAAAGAAGAACAGGGCAAAAACTGGAATTTTCTGTCATCAAGTATCTAGTATATCACATGCAGCTACTATTATGTCTAGTGTTCATTGACCTTTTCGACTCTAATCATAATAAGTTTTGATTGTTCATTGAACTAATTTTCTGGATGTTAATTCCCATCAAAGATATGATAAATTGAAGCTTATTGAACGGAATAAGAATAAAAAATTGATTGAAGTGGGAAATCGGTTGGTTGGCTGCTAAAATATCAGCTGGGGGTGTGGGGGTGTGGGTAGCTCCTACAACAAACTTTATGCTGTGAGTTACCCTACCTCTAGTATTAACTACTGTAATGAAGATATCTAGTGTGGAATAAACCTCTTATTACACTTGTCCGAGTGTAATGGAAGACATTTCACTCTCAGGCTTTATTTTCACTCCCTCTGGCTCTTGAAAATAAATTAGTCTGTTCATGAAATATCTCGCCATATCATACTCTGACTCATGTAATAAGTATTATAATTATATATAATTATATATAATATATAATAATTATATATATAAATAGAACTGTACTTAATGGAGAGTGAAGTTAGCATGACATTATTATAACTGAATAATTGCTTGGATATTTTATTTGCAAGTGAGTGAAGCAAGCAATAATAATGGGATGAATAATTGAAAATTTGTGTCATCCATAAACAAATAGATATGTGTGCCTGTTTGGTACTAGTCTCTGAAACAGATGCAAAAGGCTTTTTTAATCAGATAAATAGTTGTTTGACTTGAGTAGTTTCAACTTTTCACTATGATTTGATATACATAATGTATCTGCTCAAATGCACATTTTATCAGTCATAGTTGACAACTGTTTCCTATTACCACCAGAAATAAAACTGGGCTTATTTAAAGAGTTAATATTATTGTATATTGTAAGAACTGTACTGTAGAAGCTGCTGTCAGTAATGACTCTTGCAATAAAAGTGTATTTGTAGCAGTTAACTAAAATGAATTGTTTATGGCTATAGCTATTATGTTTACACTTTCTGAAAAATAACCAGTTAATAGTGCAGGATTCACGAGCAGGAGCTGGAGCGTTAGATTCAGATAAATCAAGCCATTTTAGTATACTAGTACTATATCAGACTTGAATTATAAATCCAGTTGCAATTCATTTGCAACAACTATTGGCTCATTCACCATTCGTACACAAGCATATATTTAGTTCATTATGTGTGTGTTAATGTATATATGCCACTTTTACCCTCACAAGATAGAATTCTTAGGTTTGTCAATCTTTACTTTTATCATGTAGAGAAATTGAATTAGTTATTCTTTTGAATTAGATTGCCGCAATGTAATCCGTAAGCTGCAGGGTGAGTGAACATTTGGGCCATTGAGATATCAATAAAATGAATACTTACAACTTATTACAAAGTCACCTATTTTAATTTATTCATTTTTACTTTTATCACTTTTTCTATTATTTTAAACCTTTAATAATTTGAAAAATTGAAAATTGATGACCATTACCTAATGCTTTTTTTTTTTAGTTTACCTGTGTTGAAAACCCTTTACCACCTACCTTACAATTGCCATCAGTAATTAAATAATTTATTGTTTATCACCTTTAAGCAAGCAACCTTAGATTTCTAACTGAACTGAAAACAATTGTTCTCAATCCAGGCATTCTTATGTAGTTATATACCTGCCTATTTCAAGTTTTGAGAAAAAAGACTCCACATGTAATAGATACCATGTGGATTAGCTACAATGAAAAAAATTATAGCTATTTATTATATTTCGCTACAGTGATTGAAATTTTGTTCATGGTTTTCTGCTATAGTTATTTAACATGGGAGAAATATATATTTTATGCATGAGAACGACTTTTTGTTAAAGACTCCATATGTAATAGATATCATGTGGATTAGCTACAATGAAAAAAATTATAGCTATTTATTATATTTCGCTACAGTGATTGAAATTTTGTTCATGGTTTTCTGCTATAGTTATTTAACACGGGAGAAATATATATTTTATGCATGAGAATGACTTTTTGTTAAAATTGTTGTACTAGGTTCAGTAGCTATTATCAATATGGCTGTATCTGACAATATAGCTGTTTATCTACTCCATTGTCATTAGTAGCTAATACATTTATATATGTGATCTTATTACATGAGTCAGTTATGTGGCTGAAATATTTTAAGAGCAAGCTAATTATTTCACAGTAACTTGCGTGCACTCAATGTTTCTTACAAACAATGGCTGTTCATTACAGCATTGGTCAACTTAGCAGCATAAAATAGTTTGCAACTTAATATTAAAATCTTGTTTGATTCATGATCAGTTCCAGCAATAGACTACACAGCACTACTACAAATTTATGGAGCCAGAGGGGAGTGAAAATAAAGCCTGATGAGCGAAATATCTTGCAGTATCACCCCCCCCCCCCTATTGATGTTTTATCATTGCCAGATTAAATGAGTACATTAAGTGTAGCTTCCCTTGTAATCTGGAAATTAGAGGCTACCAGTTATTCAGGTGCTGCAAGTATTATACAAACCAGCCCTACTAGCTACCTCTTACAACAGTTGTCAGTGTGGTAATACAGGAGGGAATGCCTCAACCAGTTTAGATTGTGCCAACCCATCCATTGACTTTTCATAATTAATATTATTATTATTATTGTCTAATTCTTCATAAAAACTAAAGAGAAGCAAAGGAAAAATGTGAAAAGAAATCTTAGTTGTCACCTGGGAATCTGGCCAGCACTTCTGGCTTTAGCCACCAGGACAATGTGAACCAATACTCTCTCCTTTTTATCTTTATACTGAGTAGTACTGTTCGATTCCCAGCAACAACTAAGATTTTTTCACATTTCAGAAAGGCTCAATCTATTATTACATATGGTTATTGTTGCAATTTGAAGCAAAAAAAAAAGTAGTGTTTTTCTTATCCTTCTTTTCTCTCTTCATGTATCTTGGAATCCCTTCTTTTCCTTAATCTGTCGGGTTTGCAGTCCTTTTATTGGGATTGTGGAGGTAGGCTTTGTAAAACTTCTGAAACATTCGCCCTCTTTCCTCACTGATTCCACCCGTAGCTACAGTATAGTCTTTGCTTCAAAATCGCCTTTTCTACAGAATGTGGCGATGCTTTACAAACTAGTCCTAGCTTATCGGACAGACACAAACAACAAGCACAAACACTCGCCCTAACAATCCAAACACACGTACCCTTCCCTCAATCGTTATTAAAATTAATGACGATATTCCTAAGATACTGTGCATGCAATGTTCAGCAGTGTACTTCATTTTCAATTCATTTGTCTATGTTCATATCAATTATAAAATAGACAGAAAACATCAGTTAGTCCATTTCTGTACTTTAATCTTTGGACTGCTCATCAGGTACTTGAAGTAGATCTCTAATAGTTATCAAAAAATCGTCCAAGCCCAGAATCTTTGAAGTATCAGAATAACCCCGATCAGACCTGCAAAGGGGACAGTCTCTCCTTCCATCCTCCCCAATGTACCACTTGTTCGTACACTCCATGCACCCAAGAATTCGCTTACAGCATCGGGCAAATATAGCTGGAGGATTAATGGTGAAGATTTGCATATGTTACATTTGAATGTATCATGCAGTTGGGCTAACAAACCCAAGGGTACTTTGTAATATGGAGCAACCTTCAATATTTTAGAAACCTTTGAATCTAATGAGTTAAGTTTTTCATTAAGAAGAGAGTCTTCATCTGCGTTGGAGCGTCTACGCTTCTTGGCCCGAGGTACTTCAGTGGAAATGGCAAATATTTTTCTGCTCCCCACCTTCCAAAACTTGATGCCTGCAATCAAAATTCCTTTCTTGAAAAGGATAGCCTATCACACAAGTGTTTTAATTTGGAAATCAACATATGTGCCTTTCAAATGATTGTCTTGCTCTACTATAGCCAAGTACTATACACTCCCCCTGTAGCTATATAATAGAAATTTCTGAGTTTGCATGAATCTATAGAACAAAAACAATTGCTTCAAAGAATAACTGAATTGTAATTAATTTGAGTAGATTGTAATATACCTAACAATGGCTACTAAGCCAACACAAGAATAAAAAAAAAACTACTTCAAAAACTCTAACATACCTTTAGTAGCAGAAGTATCTACTATCTTGTATGAGGCCATCCTTCTACAAAGAGCGAGTAAGTGTGCTCCTCCATATCTCCATACTTGAACTCTTCCCCTTCAGGAAAGTAGCATCTACCGCCAACACCTTTCAACCAAATGGTTTTAGGATCCAACTGTCAAACAACATTAGTATTCGTAGAAACATGGTTATAAGAAGAGTCCGCCACATACAACTTAGAATTTGCACGTAACACATTATACTTACTCCAAATACAAGCCCGATATTAGTGGTCCGTAGTTGAGCTGGAGACATTTCGTACGACCTTCCGTCGTACTTCAATTCCACTGTGTCTGACATTCTATGGGAGAAAAGTCACAGACGAAGTACTCCTATAATCCCTCCGAAGAAAAACACCTAGTCTGTCGCGCGGGGAATATATAGCGGCACGGTGCGGAAGAAAAATTACGCCACACACATGATGAGGGTTTTAAGTAGGAGGTGGCCCTGAGTGTAAATTCTTATAGTACATAGTAACCGCTGGGCTTATGACGCTGCGATGTCTGCTTTAGAAAACTTGAATGTGTTGCCGTTTGTGAACACCCGATTGAAGAATGGTTATACCCGTAAAGCAATAGTGGAAGAGCTTAGAATTGCCTTTCCTGGTGTGAAGGGGATTAATGTGAGGAGTTTAAAGCGTTTTTGTGCTAAACACAACCTACATAGCACTGCAAGGTGCAGTGACGAGGTTTTGAATGTCTTAGTGGCTTATGGAGCAGGAATAGTAAGTCACTTTTCACTGAAGATTTTAAATGTTTCTATCAATGTTATTACTACTACTACCATTACTACTGACAATGGTGAGGCAACACTTGCTCTATTACGATTTAAAAGTTTTTGGATGATCCAGACACTTATAGGACATTAGTGATTAGTCTCTAATTTGAATCTATTCCAGTAGTTTCATGCTCTGCACCATTCAGAAAATGATAAAATCATATGCTTTTTGCTATGCTCTAAGCTTTGTCATCATGAAGTTTTTTGTTAGTTTCTGTAGGTTTTAACAGTTGCTACATTCTGTAACAGTTAGATTTGAATATCATAAATGCCTACATTTAAACATTTTTGGCCTCGAATAGCATCCAAGCGTAATATTCCTAAATGCGGCATATTCACTCTAACCTTTATCATTATATATGTGTATTATCAATTGAACGGAGCAAGTGAACAATATGAGTAGTATTTTAGTAAGTATTTTTATGAGTGTTGTTTTACATAAAGACGAAAGACAAGCAATGCTTTCTCTTTGCCGCCTTCCTTTATCTTCCTCATACTGCCAGCTATAGAAACAAAATTGAGGGTTACTTCACACATGTAATACACACTGCAAATATACTCACACATGTATGCACAAACGCCAACAACCACATACACAATCAACTACACATTGACATACACATGATGACATCTGTAATGTTTCCATTTTGCTTAGTACAGAAATATATTAAAAAATGATTTAATAAATCATAGGTTGGCCCAACATATGGTCGAAAGATGATGACTGGATTCCTTGCTAGTCAAGGAATTAGAGTCTCTCAGAATCGTGTGGGTTTGGCACTTCAGCGTGTTCATCCATATCATCATTCCTGCAGGAGAAACACTGTGCATTGTCAAGTCAATCCTATTCCATACACTGCTACATATTTTGGCGAAAAGCTTCATATTGACCAAAATGAAAAGTTAATTATGTACGGAGTGACACATGTGTGTGCCATCGATGGTTTCAGTGGAAAGATTGTAGGCTTCGTATCTATGGCTGTCAAAAATAATTCCATCATATACGAAAAGTTATACAAGTAAGAGCACAGAAAAATATCCAGCATATCTGGACCTTAATAACACGATCATTATGGTTTCTGTTTGTAAAGATGTTTAGTTTTACCGCATGCCTTCTATGAGGCCGTCTCAGTACTTATAAATAGTGTACATATTCTGACGTTCCTACAACAATAAATGACAGCAGTGTGTGTAGGATGTGTGAAAGTATTGGTTGGACTGTGTCTAATCTAATCTTTAATGTCCTCTTTATGTTCACTTATTTTTTGTTATCAAATTATTAATATTTTGCTGTGATTTTTGGTTGTGCTTAAGTTAGTGAATGACCATCACCCAAAGCTCTTGTTCAATGATACTATACTTGCATATATAAATATGTACATGCTAACCAAGATAAAATGCATACATGCACACATTTCTACTTATGTGTGTTTTTTAAACTGGTTACTTTATATCCATGTTAAGTGAATTTACCAGCATTATTCTCTGTCTTGCACATTCAGAGAAATTATCCTCACATATGGTTTATGGGACCAACTTCGAGTGGACAAAGGAAAGGAGTGGTACCTGTCTCTGTTTGTCAATGAGAAGCTATCTTGTCATCGCTACAGCACAAGAAAACTTCCTCATTTACAGACATCTTCTAAAAAGGTTGCGAAATGTTTGTGTGGTAGAGATGCAGGTATAATTAATCCATGGTACTATTGTTACAGAATCATACCATTGAAAGGATATGGGTAAAGTCAATAAAAGAATTAACTACCCTATTAAAGAAATTCTTGCAAGGGTGGTGCAGAATGAAGAAATATTCTTAGAAGATCCACTTCATCAATACTGTTGTTCATGGCTGTCACTACAAGTAGCTAATGTGGGAACTTCTCTCTTTGTAGCATCCTGGAATGCGCATCCAATACCAGGTAGTGTACCCACAAGTTATAGCTGATAGTTGTGATTTAAACCTCAAATTACAGCACATTACAAAGAGCAACCAGTAATAGCCCATTCTATTTTGTTGGCACACTCATAGCCACAACTAACTATTAGCAACACTAATTAGGAAGGAAAAAAATCATAGGAATAATTTTGGTTCATAATCCACAAGTGTTATTGAACCAGTGAAAAGCCACTGCATTCTGAGCCTTCTGAACTCTGTAATTAATGCACATTGAATACACAGTTAACTCTTTTTTGTATAATTCTGGTTTTGTTTTTCTATAGGGGTTGGGGTTGCATGGCAGAGTAATTAAATCAACTACATGTTGATTTTTAATAAATAAATTGTTAATTTGATGCAGGAGAATACTATAAGTCAGTTGGCTTAGTATTTACAAGTGCCAGGCAT